>VSSQ01000287.1_pt1 | contig 48968 bp, 43 predicted proteins | sample 4763081 | NCBI WGS metagenome assembly VSSQ01 (sample SAMN12137344, study PRJNA551015) | bioreactor metagenome | isolation source: SDC9 anaerobic chlorinated ethene degrading culture | place: USA: Knoxville, Tennesee | collected 2015-01-01
ATCGAGCCCCGAGACGGCGAGAAAATGGCCATGCGCCACGGCGAAATGGCCAAACCCCGCACGCTCGGCCGCGATCGCCGCGGGATCGAGCCCGATCCGCAGCGCGCGCGCCGAGGCGAAAAGCGCCTCGCCCGCCTGCACCGAGGCGCCGCGCAGCCGCTCGACGGGCATCAGCGTGTCGATGCTGGCGAACCAGTCGCCAAGCGCGGCCCCGGTGGCGCGGAACCCGCCCGCCAGCGCCAGCCGGTCGAAGCCATGCCAGCGCCCCTGCAGTTCCGCCAGCACCCAGTCCGACAGGCTGTGGCGGTCGACCCGGCCATCGGCCAGCGCGCTTTCCAGCCCCCAGGAAAAGGCGAAGACGCCGCTTGGAAAGCCGCTGTCGGCGAGCTGCATCGCCCGCACCAGCGGCAGCATGCCCGCCTCCGCGCTCATCCGATGTCGAACCGCGCAAGCGGCGCAAGATCGCGCAGCCGGTCGCGATAGCCCGTCTCGGGCCCGTCGAGGATGACCTCCATCCAGCCCTCGCCGAAGACCACCTTCCAGTGCAGGTTGCCGCACCAGTGGCCGAGCCGCAGCGCATCGCCCACGGAATGCGGCACCAGCCGCAGCCGCGCGCCGCCGTCGATCCGCGCCACGATCGCCATGCCGTCGCGGCAGTAAAGCACCGCGCCATCGGTCAGCTTCTGCGCGCGCGGCAGGGCAATGGCGCAGTCGCGGCCGCGGTCGGTGGTCAGGCGGATGCGCTTGCGCGCGGCCTCGGCCTCGGGGATCGCCACGGTCTCGAGCCCGCCCAGATGCTCGAGCGCATGCAACGTCTCGGCCCAGGGCGCCTCGGCGGCCTGGCCCAGGATCCGGTCGAGCATCAATGGCCCCTCTCCCGTCATCGGCTGTCCTTTCGAAGGCCCGCCCCGGCACAAGGACCGGGGCGGGGCGTTGCTCAGAACGATTTCCAGTCGCCCGATTTCTCGAAGGCGTCGCCCAGGGTGTAGAGCGTGCTTTCGTCCCAGAGCTTGCCGACCAGCATCATCCCCACCGGCAGGCCGTCGACCATGCCGCAGGGCACCGACAGCGCCGGGTGATGCGAGATGTCGAAGGGCGCGGTGTTGGGCAGGATGTCGAAGCCGCGTTCGATGATCTCCTCGCGCGAGGCATCGGGGCCCGGCAGCGGCGTCGCCACCTTCGGCACCGTCGGCATCAGCAGCGCATCGTAATCGGCCAGCACCGCGTCATAGGCCGCCCGCAGCGCATAGGTCAGGTTATGCGCCTTGCCGTAGAAGCGCTTGCCGTATTCGTCATCGGCGAACTGCGCGAAGATCATCGCGAGCTTGAGCGTCTCGGACAGCTCGTCCGCCCGCTCGCGCCAGCCGCGGTGGACGTCCATGAAGCTGGTGACGTAAAGATCCTGGCGCGAGGTGCCATAGCCGTCGCCCAGCATCATCGTCTGCATCAGCCCCTGCAGCCCGATCGGGGTCCAGATGTCGGGCCCGTCGAGGTGCATCGGGATCGAGACCTCCTCGACGATCACGCCGAGATCCTCGAGCCGCTTTGCCGCGGCGCGGACCTTGTCATCGACCGCCGCCTCGGATTGCGGATGGCCGAAGCCCTCCTTCAGCAGCGCGACCTTCATCCCCTTCACCGGCTTGCCGAGCGCCTCGGTATAGGGCGCGGTCTTCACCCCGATCTGGCGGCAGTCATAGCCGTCGGGGCCGGCCAGCACCTCGAGCATCAGTGCGCTGTCGGCGACGGTCTTGGTGATCGGGCCGGCATGGTCGACGGTGATCTCGATCGGCACCACGCCGGTATAGGGCACGAGGCCGTGGGTGGGCTTCATGCCGACCGTGCCGCAGAAGGCCGAGGGCATGCGGATCGAGCCGCCCTGGTCGCCGCCGATCGCCATGTCGACCTCGCCCTTCGAGACCAGCACCGCCGAGCCCGAGGAGGAACCACCGGCCGAGCGGCTCGGGTCATAGGGGTTGCACACCGGGCCAAGCGCCGAGGTGTGGCTGCCGCAGGACATGCAGAAGCATTCGCAATGCGCCTTGCCGACGATCGTCGCGCCGGCATCGAGAAGCCGCGTCACCAGCGTTGCATCGACGTTCGGGATATAGCCCTCGAGCGTCGAGGAGCCGTTCATCATCGGCACGCCGGCCAGCATGACGTTGTCCTTCAGGACCACGGTCTTGCCCTTCAGCTTGCCCTCGGGCGCGCCGGGAACGGTCGACTTCACATACCACGCATTGAGCGGGTTCTCGGCCTTCGGCGGCTGCACGCCCGGCGTGCGCGGGTATTTCACCACCGGCAGCGGGTCGATCATCCGGTCGACCTTGTTGTAGGCGGCGACATAGCCGCCGAGCAGCCCCTTGATCGAGGACACGTCCTCGGGCGAGAGGCTGAGGCCGATCCTTTCGGCCACATCCGCGATCTGGGCGTCGTTCGGAAGTCTGACTGCCATGGGGGAACTCCTTCGGTTTTGCGCGGCATGGCCACGCGGGCAGTTGCATGCGGCACGGCCGCACGGGATCGTTCCCTTCCGCGACCATCGCGGAAGGAAGGAAGACAGGTGTCGGGGCGGGGGCTCCGCCGCAGCGGGTCTCCGTCAGGCGGTGAAGCCCATGAAGGCGCTGACCGAGCGCGAGTCGGTCAGCTCCGCGCGCGGGATCTCCTTCTCAAGGACGCCGTTCGAGATTGCGTAGACGCGCTTCGACAGGCCCGCGATGAACTCGAGGTTCTGCTCGACGAGGACGATGGTGATGTCGACCTTCTGCGTCAGCGCCGCGAGCGTTTCCGAGATCTCGTCGATGATCGAGGGCTGGATGCCCTCGGTCGGTTCGTCGAGCAGCATCAGCTTCGGCCGCCGGCACAGGCAGCGCGCCAGCGCCAGAAGCTGTTGCTCGCCGCCCGAGAGCGCGCCGCCGCGCCGGTCGAGAAGCCGCTTGAGCCGGGGGAAAAGCTCGAGCATCTCCTCGACGGTCTGGGCGACGACAGCCGCCTTGCCGGGGATGCCGACCTGCAGGTTCTCCTCGACGCTCAGGTTCGGGAAGATCTGCCGGCCCTGCGGCACCAGACCGATGCCGGCGCGGGCGCGGGCGTTGACCGGCTGGCCGAGGACGGAGTTGCCCTCGAAGCGGATCTCGCCGCCGGTGACCTTCACATAGCCCATGATCGCGCGCATCAGCGTGGTCTTGCCCATGCCGTTGTGGCCGAGAATGCCGACCACCTCGCCGCGATCGGCGTGAAAATCGACCCGGTGCAGCGCCGGGACCAGCCCGTAGGCGGCCGACAGGCCGGAGACTTCAAGCAGATGCGACATTGGCCTGTTTCCCCAGATAGATTTCCTGAACCTCGCGGTCGGCCATGATCTCGTCGATCATCGCCTCGCGGAAGATCGCGCCGCGGTTGAAGACGGTGACGAATTTCGCGATCTGCCGGATGAAGACCATGTCGTGCTCGACCACGATCACCGCCGCCGAACGCGCCGATTCCAGCACCAGCCGTGCCAGCCGGTCGCGCTCCTCGCCGGTCATGCCGGCGGCGGGCTCGTCGAGCAGGATCAGCGCGGGCTCGGCCGCCAGCACCATCGCCAGTTCGACGAGCTGGCGCTGACCATGCGACAGAGTGCCCACCTCGCGCTTCGCCAGATGGGTGATGCCACAGCGTTCGAGCGTCTTCTCGGCCAGCTCCTTCGCCTGCGGTGCCATGTGCTTGCGCCGCGAGGACAGCCGGACGTTCTCATAGACCGAGACCCCGTCGAACACGTTCGGCATCTGCGTCTTGATGCCGATGCCGAGGTTGACGATGTCATGGGTGTTCCACCCGGTCATGTCCTCGCCCTTGAAGGTGACGGTGCCCCGGGTCGGGATCAGCTGGCCGGTCAGGCACTTGAAGAAGGTCGACTTGCCCGCACCGTTCGGCCCCAGCAGGCAGCGCAGCTCGCCGTCGCGCAGGGTGAAATCGACCGCATCAACCGCGGTGACACCGCCGAACTGCATCGTCAGGCCGCGGGTCTCGAGGATGTTCGTCCAGTCACTCATCGGCCTTGCCTCCGGTCTTCTTCTGCCGCGCCAGCGTCCAGCCATCGACGATCAGCTTGCGCAGCGTCGGCACGATGCCCTTGGGCAGGGCCAGCACCAGCACCATCATGATCGCGCCAAGGACGGCGAGGCTGTTCAGCAGTTCCATCGTGCCGAGCTTGAGCGTCAGCCATTGCAGCAAGATCACCCCGATGATCGGGCCGACCAGCGTGCCGACGCCGCCCGCCATCACCCAGACCAGCGCCTTGGCCGACATCTCCATCGAGAAGGCGTTGGGGTCGATGAAGGCCTGATAGGTGGCCCACATCGCGCCGGCGAGCCCGGCGATGCCGGAGCCGATGGCAAAGACCACCAGCTTGTGGCGCCGCACGTCATAGCCGAGCAGCGAGGCGCGGGTCTCGTTCTCGCGGATGCCGATCGAGACGCGGCCGAAATCCGAGGCGATCAGCACCCGCAGCACGATGTAGACGACGATCAGGAAGCCCATGAACACCTGGAACATCTGCACCGGGTCGAGCATCGCCTCGGGCTCGCCCGGGATGTTCATCACCGGGATCGAGGGAATGCCGTTGAAGCCGCCAAGCCGCGCCGCGCCGATTGCATATTCGGGGCCCGCGGTGTGGTTCGCGAGTTTCCAGAACAGCAGCGTGACCACCATCGTGACGACGCCGAGGTAAACATCCGACAGCCGGCCGTAGAAGATGAAATAACCGAGCGCCGCGCCGAACAGGCAGGGGATCGCGAAGGCGAGGATCAGCGGAATCGTGGTCTCGCCGATGTTGATCGCGGCGACGGCGAAGGTATAGGCGCCGAGCCCGAAGAAGGCGGCCTGACCGAAGCTCAGGATGCCGCCGAACCCCCAGATGTAGCCGAGCGACAGCGCGAACACGGCCAGCACCACATATTGGGTGATCTGCATGATGGTGAACATGTCGAGCACCACCGGCAGGATCAGCATCGCCGCAAGGCCGATCGCGACCATCACGTAGAAGCCGGGGTCCCGGAGTACGGATTTCTCCATCTGCTGGGTCTCCTCAGAGGGAACGTTTGAAGATGCGGCCGGTGATGCCTTGCGGCAGCAGGCGCAGCAGGACGAGCGCGGTGAGCAGAAGCGCCGCATCGCCATAGACGGGGCCGGTCAGGAAGGTGACGCCCTGGCTGATCGTGCCGAGCAGCGTCGCCGAGGACAGCGTGCCGGCGATCACCGAGGCGCCGCCGGTGATCACGGTGATGAAGCTCTGCCCCACCAGGTTCATCCCCATCGTCGGCACCACGCCGGTCACCGGCGCCAGAAGCCCGCCCGCCAGCCCGGTGATCGCCGAGCCGATGCCGAAGGTGGTCATGTAGACCCAGCGGGTGCGGATGCCGAGCGCCTCGGCCATGTCGGCGTTCTGCATCGTGGCGCGGGCGATCAGCCCGGCCTTGGTGAATTTCAGCACGCACCAGATCGCCACCAGCACCAGCACGGCAAAGCCGATCAGCACGAAGTTGTAGATCGGCACCTGATAGGCGCCGATCTTCATCCCGCCGAACGGCGTCGAGACCCCCTGCACGGTATTGCCGAAGATCATCGTGACGCCGCCCATCATCAGCATCGACAGCCCCCAGGTGGCCAGCAGGCTGTCGAGGATGCGCCCGTAGAGCCGCTGGATCACCAGCCGCTCGACGATGATGCCGAACACCCCCACCACGACGGGAGCGAGGATCAGGATGGACACCCACTCGTTGACGCCGGCATTGGTCGAGATGACGACGGTATAGCCGCCCAGCATCAGGAACTCGCCATGGGCGAAGTTGATGATGCGCATCATGCCGAAGATGATCGCAAGGCCCGAGGCCAGCAGCACGAGCCAGGCGATGGCCCGGATCATCTCGAGCGCGACAACGAGTGTGTAGTCCATGTCGGTGCTCCGCCTTTGCGCTTACAGGCTGATTTCGTATTGGGTGTTGGACTTCGGATCCTTGATCAGGTCGCACACCATCTGCGTGTCTTCGGGCTGCGAATCCGGGAAGGTCTCGTTGATCGCGAAGGCGCCGTCCTTGCAGGTGGCGATATAGACGTCGCGCACCGCGTGCTGGGTCTTCGGGTCGATCTTCACCTTGCCCGCCGGCATGTCGTAGGTCTTGCCCGAGGTCAGCACCTCAAGCAGCGCGTCGCGCTTGGTCGAGCCGGCTTCCTTCACCGCATCGGCCCAGATCTTCATGCCCTCGTAGGTGACTTCGGAAATCTCCGACATCACCCATTTCTTGTCCGGGTATTCCTGCGCGACCTTCTCGAGGAAGGCCTTGTTGGTCGGGTTGTCGATCGCCTCGAAATAGCCGAAGGAGGCGATGATGCCGTCCGATTCCTCATGCGTCAGGATCACCTGCTCGGTGCCGCCGGCGCCGTAGACGGTGGAGACGATCGGGATCTGGCTCTTCATCCCGGCCGCCGCCCACTGGCGATAGAAGCCGAGATGCGAGGTGCCGACCATCGCCGAGAGCACGAAATCGGGCTTCGCGCCCTGGATCTTCGAGATCGTCGAGCCGAACTGCGCGACATCGAGCGGGAAGAACTCGGTCGCGATCACCTCGCCGCCGTTCTCCTCGACATAGCGCTTCACCCAGGCCGCGGTGATGTGGCCATAGTTGTAATCGGCGGCGACGGTATAGACCTTCTTGCCGTAGAGGTTCATCGCATAGGGGATCACCCGCTTCACCGTCTGCGCGGGGGTGGTGCCCAGCGTGATCTCGTTGCGGTCGCACACGCCGCCTTCATACTGCGTGTTGTAGAAGTAGAAGGTGTTGTAGCGGTGGAAGATCGGGCGGATCGTCTCGCGGCTGGCCGAGGTGATGCCGCCCATGACCACGTCCACCTTGTCCTTCAGCGCAAGCTGGGTCGCGTATTGCGAATAGAGCGACATGTTCGACTGCGGGTCGTAGATCACCGCCTCGACCTGCTTGCCCAAGAGCCCGCCCGCATCGTTGATCTCCTTGATCGCAAGCTGGAACACCTGGTTCATCGGCACGCCGGTGGAATCGAGCGCCCCCGAGAGGTCGTGCAGACCCCCGACCTTGATCGTGTCGGTGCCCGCACGGGCCACCAGCGGCGAGGCAAGCGTCGCGGCCGCAGCGGCGCCCGTCGTGTAGAGGAAGTTGCGTCGGCTGAGCTTGGTCATTTCGAGAGTCCCTGTTGGAAAAGGATGCTCCCGATCAAAGGCATATTTGTTGAATTATCAAATATCGAAAGGTGACAATTGGCCGTCTTTATGGATTTCGCCCATTATTTGACCTGAATCCCGGGGCCGATGGTCGGTTTCGCATCGCCAATCTGCCGAAATAGGCGCGAATCTGCGACGAATCCGGCGAAAACTGACCGGATCGGTCCCATCCTCGGGCCGCGCCTCACCCGGGTCGCGTCGATTTGCCTCTTGCCGACTGATACTTTCCATTTCAATATTTTTCACGAATCCGGCCCATCCCTTCCAGAGCTTTCCGGCCGGAACCCCAGCTTACGGAGACCCACCATGCCCGCCCCAGCCCCGTTCTAGGTCGCCTCGATCCAGTTCGAACCGACGATGTTCGCGAAGGAGGCGAACATCGCCGCGCTTGCCCGGATGTGCCGCGAGGCGGCGCAGGGCGGGGCGCGGCTGATCGTGATGCCCGAGATGGGAACGACGGGCTATTGCTGGTACGACCGCGCCGAGGTCGCCTCCGAGGTCGAGACCATCCCCGGCCCGACGACCGAGCGCTTCCGCGAGATCGCCGCGGCGCATGACTGCTACATCGTGGTGGGCCTGCCCGAGGTCGATCCGGTCACCGACCTCTATTACAACAGCGCCGCGCTGATCGGACCCGGGGGGGTGATCGGCACGCACCGCAAGTCGCACCCCTATATCTCGGAACCGAAATGGGCGGCCTCGGGCGATATCGCGCATCAGGTCTTCGACACGCCGATCGGGCGGATCGCGATCCTGATCTGCATGGACCTGCATTTCTTCGAGACGGTGCGGCTTGAAACCCTCGCCGGCGCCGATGTGATCTGCCACATCTCGAACTGGCTGGCCGAGCGCACCCCCGCGCCCTACTGGATCACCCGCGCCTTCGAGAACGGCTGCTACGTGGTCGAGGCGAACCGCTGGGGGCTCGAGCGCACGGTGCAGTTCTCGGGCGGCAGCTGCATCATCGGCCCCGATGGCCGCGTCGAGGCGCAGGTGGATGCGGGCGACGCGATCGTCACCGGCCTGATCGACCCGGCCCGCGCCCGTGTCGGCCGGGTGCTGGGCGAGCCGGTCTTCGAGATGCGCCGCCCCGCGCTTTACAAGACGCTGATGACAAATAGTTTCACGTGGAACTCCCTCGATTACTTCCGGCTTTACGGCCATCAACCGCTGCCGCGCGCCGGGGCCTCGACGCTTGCCGTGGCGCAATTCACCCCCGGTGACGACAGCGCCGCGAACCTTGCCCGCATCGAGGCCTTCGCCGCCGAAGCGCAGGCGGCCGGCGCGGCACTTCTGGTGCTGCCCGAGCTTGCGCTGACCGGCCCCCGCGACCCGGCGGCACGCGCCGAACCCGTCGAGGGCGCCCTGATCGACCGTTTCACCCGGATCGCGATGCGGCACCGGCTGCACATCGTCGCGGGCTTTGCCGAGCGGGCGGGCGAGCGGCTTTACAACGCCGTGGTGCTTGCCGGCCCCGAGGGGCGGGTGGGGGTCTACCGCAAGATCCACCTCGCGCAGGCGGATCTTTCATGGGCCACGGCGGGCGATGACTGGGCGGTCTTCGATCTGCCCTTCGGCCGGCTCGGGCTGCTCACCGGCACCGACGCGCTGCTGCCCGAAAGCGTGCGGGTGCTGGCGCTGGCGGGCTGCGACATCGTCGCCTGCCCCGCCGCGCTGCCGCCCGGCTTCACCGGCGCCCATGCCGGCACGGCGATCCCGCACAACTTCCCGATCCCGACGGCGGCCGATCCCTGGCACTGGCATGCGCTGCGCACCCGCAGCGGCGAAAACAACCTGCATCTGGTCTTCGCCAATGTGCCGGGCGCCGGCAACCCGGGGGCGAGCGGCATCTTCGGCGCCGACACCTTCGCCTTCCCGCGGCAGGAAAGCGCGATCCTCGAGGGCGAGGGGCTGGCGACGCTGGCAATCGACCTGACGAATGCCGACACGCCCTATCCCTCGACCGTGGTGCGGCGCAAGGATCTGGTCACCATGCGCCTGCCGCATCACTATCTGCCGCTGGTGCTGGACGGCACGCTCAGACCCTGAGCGCGCCGGTCTGCGTCATCCCCGCGGCCATGTAGCCGCCGTCGACGGTCAGCACCACGCCGTTGACATAGCCCGCCCCGTCCGAGGCGAGATAGGCCACCGCCTCGGCGATGTCGGCGGGCAGACCGCGGCGCCGCGCCGGCACCATGTCGAGCACCCTTGCCCAGGTCTCCTCGCTGTAGGCGCCCATGGTCATCGGCGTCTCGATCACCCCGGGCGCGATCGCGTTCGCGGTCACGCCGAGCGGGCCGAGTTCCAGCGCAAGCTGCCGCGTGAGACCGATGATCGCCGCCTTCGAGGTGCCATAGGCCGCGCGCCCGACCCCGGCCCGCATCCCCGAGACCGAGGCGATGTTGACGATCCGGCCATGGCCGCGCGCCGCCATGCCGCGCCCGGCGCGCTGGCTGCACAGGAAGGTGCCGGTGACATTGATCGCCATCACCTTGTGCCAGCTTTCCGGCGCAAAGCCGAGCAGCGGCTCGACGATCAGCAGCCCGGCGCTGTTGACCAGAATGTCGATGCCGCCAAGCTCTGCCTCGGCACGGTCGAAGGCCCCCTCGATCGCCGCCGGGTCGGCGACGTCGAGCGCCAGCCCGACCGCCACGCCGCCCTGCGCGCGGATCTCGGCGGCGACCGCCTCCGCCGCCTCCGCCCGCAGATCGGTGACCGCAATCGCCACGCCGCGGCGGGCCAGCTCCAGCGCCGCGGCGCGGCCGATGCCAGAGCCCGCGCCGGTCAGCAGGGCCACTTCTTGCCGATTGCCCATGTCTTACCTCCCCATCATGGTGTCGGGCAGCCAGGTGGTGATGACCGGGATGAAGAACAGGATCAGCACCGTCACCATCTCCATCGCGATGAACCACAGCGCGCCGCGGAACACGTCGGACAGCGGCGTGTCGCGGTCGATGCCGGCGATGACGAAGCAGTTCAGCCCGACCGGCGGGGTGATCAGGCCGATCTCACACATCTTCACGCACAGGATGCCGAACCAGATCGGATCGAAGCCGAGCCCGGTCACCGTCGGGAACATGATCGGCAGGGTGATGACCATCATCGAGAAGGCATCGAGGAACATGCCGAGCGGGATGTAAAGCAGCAGCAGGATGCCGACGACCAGAAGCGGCGGCACGCCACTGCCGACGATCGCCTCGGCCACCGCCTGCGGCACCTGGGCCAGCGTCAGAAAATAGCTGAAGATGCCCGCGCCGATCATCGTGAACAGCACCATCACCGTGGTGGTGGTGGTCGAGCGGAAGCTTTCCTGCAATCGCCCGCCCAGCCCCTTGCGCCCCTCGCGCGAGAACACCAGCATCAGGAAGGCTGCGAGCGCACCGATCGCCCCTGCCTCGGTCGGGGTGACGAGGCCGAGATAGATCCCGCCGAGCACGATCACGAACAGCACCAGCACCTGCCAGGCCTGACCGGTGGCGCGCAGCCGCTCGCCCCAGCCGGCGCGCGGACTGCGCGCGGCGATGTTCTGGCGCGCCACAATCGCGGTGCCGGCCATGAAGACGATCGTCGTCAGGATGCCCGGCACGAAGCCCGCGATCAGCATCTTGCCGGCCGAGACCTCGGTCAGCGCGGCATAGAAGATCAGCAGCACCGAAGGCGGGATCAGCACACCCAGAACGCCCCCCGCCGCGACGGAGCCTGCGGCAAGGCGGGGGTCATAGCCCGCGCGCTTCATCTCGGGGATGGCGACGGCGCCCACCGTCGCCGCGGTGGCGACGGAGGAGCCCGAGGTCGCGGCAAAGCCCGCCGAGGTCAGGATCCCCGCCATCGCGAGCCCGCCCGGCAGATGCCCGACCCACTTGTTCGCGACATGGAACAGCCGCCGCCCGACCTGCGCCTGATGTGCGAAGGCGCCCATCAGGATGAACAGCGGGATGACCGTCAGCGAATAATTCGCGGCCGAGGAGAAGGGGAGCGATTTCAGCCGGCTGAGCAGGAAGGACAGATCCTCGCTCATGACGATGCCGAAGGCGCCCGAGAGGGCCAGCGCGGCAAAGACCGGCGTGCCGATCGCCAGCAGCACGAAGATCAGCCCGACGGCCAGAAGTGTAATCAGTGTGATGTCCATGACATGTCCCATGCGACCCCGCCGCGCCGGGGATGGCGCGGGCGGGACGGGTGAGGGGGGCGGACCGGGGGCCGGTCCGCCGGCTCAGTGGGAGGCGCTCTCGCGCGGGTCGGAGGCGATCCGGCCGGTGGCGATCATCGCCGCGTGGACCAGCGCCTGCAGCGCCGCGAACCACAGGCCGAAGGCGGTGGCGATCTTCGCCCACCACACCGGCACGTGGAAATAGCCCCAGCGGAACTCGCGGATCGAGAAGGAATAGGCGGCCTCCTGCGTCGCCGGCCAGGCCAGCAGCAGGAAGGTCAGCGCCGCCAATATCCAGCCCAGCGCCGCCAGCCCCCGCGACAGGTGCAGCGGCAGCGCGTCGGTCATCAGCGTGACGCGGATGTGGCCGTCATCGACCAGCGTCGCGCCGAGCCCCATGAAGACCACCATCACCATCGACATCTCGGTCATCTCGAAAAGCCCGGGCACGGCGCTGCCGATCAGCGCGCGCGCACCGACATCGACGGCGATCGCCACCATCATGAAGCCGAGGAAGGCGAGCGCCACCCAGGTCAGCCCGTGCGAGACCCGCTCGAGCGCGCGGTTCAGCCGCTCCATTCACAGCCCCGCCGCGATCTCGACCGGGCGGCGCAGCCGGCCGGCCGGAGCGTGCTTGGCGATCGCCGCATCAATCAGCGCCTGCATCGCGGCGCCGTCGATGCCCGCGGGGGCGGCGACGGTGTCGACCCATTGCTGCGTCTCGGCCGGCTGCACCAGCGCCCGGGCCTTCGCCTTCTCGGCATCGGGCAGGGATTGCAGCTTTGCCCCTTCGGCCAGCGCCTTCTTCACATAGTCGGTCAGCACCCGGTCATAGATCTCGGTGAACTTGCCGCCATAGATCTCGTCCGCCAGATCGGCGCAGATCTGCTGGTTCGCGGCCGACAGCCCCTCGAACACGCCACGGTTCATCACCACCACCGCGGGCGCATGGGCACCGTCGCCGATGTCGTAGAAATTCGGCGCGATCTCGTGCAGCTTGTAGGCGACGGCGGTGACGAAGTCGAAGCCATAGACCCCGTCGAGCACCCCGCGTTCGAGCGCCTGATAGACCTCGCCCGCCGCCATCGGCACGGCAACGCCGCCCAGACGCTGGATCACGTCGGTGGCAATGCCATAGCCGCGGATCTTCTTGCCCTTGATGTCCTCGATCGAGGTGATCGGCTCGCGCATCACCAGCGGCGCATAGTTCCAGTTCGTCCAGTACAGCACCTTGCAGCGGTGCCGCTCTTCCCATTCCTGGCGCAGCGGCGCGAACTGCTCATAGACGTCGCGGCAGACGAGCTGCAGCGTGTCCGCCCGGTCGACCCGGAAATACCATTCGAGCCCGCGCGTCACCGGCACCTCGGCCTGATAGTAGCCGGGCGAGATCAGCGTCATCTCGGAGGTGCCGTCGCGCACCGCGCCCAGATGCTCGCCCACCTTGTTCAGGCTGCCCGCCCAGTAGCGGCGGACCTTGATCTCGCCGCCCGAGCGCTTTTCCAGCTCGTCGAGGAACCAGCGGTCGATCCACGAGGGGCCGGCGGTCTCGGTCACGTAGCTGTCGAACTTGAGCGAGGTCGCGGCACCTGCCGCAAACGGCAGACCGGACAGCATCCCGGCCCCGGCCAGCGCCCCGCTCGTGCGCAGAAAATCACGTCTTTTCATGGTTTTTTCCTCCCTTTGTCCGGGCTCCTCCTGCCCGGGATGTTTCAGATCTGCGCGCCGGCGCGCAGTTCGGTCTTCAGGATCTTGCCGTAGCCGTTCTTCGGCAGATCGGGCACGAAGACATAGCGCTTCGGCCGCTTGAACGAGGCGATCTGCTGGCGCACCCAGCTGTCGAGTTCGGCCTCCTCGGCACCGCGGCCCGGCTCGAATACGACATAGGCCACCACCTGCTCGCCCCAGTCGGGTTCCGGTTCGCCGATCACCGCAACCTCGAACACCGCCTCGTGACGCAGCAGCGCCTCCTCGACCTCGCGCGGGTAGATGTTGGTGCCGCCCGAGATGATGACGTCCTTCGAGCGGTCGGTGAGGTAGAGGAAGCCGTCCTCGTCGAGATGGCCGAGATCGCCGGTGTGCAGCCAGCCGCCGCGCAGGGTCTCGTCGCTCGCCGCCGGGTTCTGCCAGTAGCCCTGCATCACCGTCGGCCCCTGCACGCAGATCTCGCCGGTCTGGCCGGGCGGCAGGGGCTCGCCCTCGGGCGACAGGATCACCACGGTCGCGGCGCCTGCCGCGATCCCGACCGAGCTGCGCCGCGCCCGCCAGCGCGGGTGGCCCTGATCGGCGACCAGCGCGCGCGGCAGCACCGAGATCGTCATCGGGCTCTCGCCCTGGCCATAGATCTGCACGAAGCGCGGCCCGAACAGCTCGAGCGCCTCGTCGATGTCATTGGCATACATCGGCCCGCCGCCATAGATGATGGTGCGGATGCCCGCCCCGTCATAGCCGAGCGGGCGCGCCGCCGCGACCAGCCGCTTGACCATCGTCGGCGCCGCGAAGAACACCAGATTGCCCCGGCTTTCAGCGAGCGCGATGATCTCGGCCGCGTCGAAGCCGCGCGAGGCCGGCACCAGATGCGCGCCGCCCGCGCGGATCTGCGCGAACATGTAAAGCCCCGCGCCATGCGACATCGGCGCGGCGTAAAGCATGTGATCCTCGGGCCGCGGCCCGTCGACGTCGAGCGCATAGCACAGCGTCATCTGCCGCAGGTTCTCGTGGCTGAGCATCACCCCCTTGGGCTTGCCGGTGGTGCCCGAGGTGTAGAAGAGCCAGGCCAGATCACCCGCCGCCGCCGGACGCGGCGGGAGCACCGGGTCGCCCTTCGGCACCGCGGCAGCGATCGCCTCCTCGGCCAGCCCCGGGAAAAGCGTGCCCTTGTCGGTGACGACCAGCGCCGCGCCCGAGTTGCGCACGATCCACTCGGCCTCGGTCGGGTGCAGCTTGCAGTTCACCGGCACCACGACCGCGCCGATCCACCAGCAGGCATGCAGCCATTCGATGTATTCGGGCGCGTTCTTGGCAAAGATCGCCACCCGGTCGCCCGGGCCGATGCCATGCACTGCGCCCAGATGCCGGGCCCGGTCGCTGACCGCGCGCAGCAGGCTTGCATAATTGTGCCGCAGGCTGTCGCCCTGGAACACGGCGGGACGGGTCGGCCAGGCATGGGCCGTCTGGTAAAGCCAGCTCGCGATGTTCATTCAGAGGCCCGCCGCCTGCAGCACCGTGGCATAGTTCGCCACCGCGGCGCCGCCCATGTTGAAGGTCAGGCCCCATTCGGCCCCGGGCCGCTGCATCGCGCCCGCCTGTCCGGTCAACTGCCGGAACGCCAGCGCATGCATCGAGACGCCGGTGGCGCCGACCGGATGGCCCTTGGCCTTCAGCCCGCCCGACAGGTTCACCGGCAGCGCTCCCTCGGGCAGCACCGTGCCCTCCTCGATCGCGCGCGCGCCCTGCCCCTTCTCGGCCAGCCCCATCGCCTCGTAGATCAGCAGCTCGGCCGGGGTGAAGCAATCGTGCACCTCGGCGAAGTCGAGGTCGTCAACGGTGATCCCCGCCGCGGCATAGGCCGCGCGGATCGCGCGTTCCGGCCCCTCGAAGGCGATGAAATCGCGCCGGCTCATCGGCAGGTAATCCGAGACATGCTCGGCCGCGGCGATGCGGACGCGGCGGGCCGATTGCGGATCGGCGGTCAGCACTACGGCCGCGGCGCCATCCGAGACGAGCGAACAATCCGACAGCCGCAGCGGCGGCGCGATCAGCGGGTTCTTCTCGCTGACCTCGCGGCAGAACTCATAGGACATCGCCTTGTGCATCTGCGCGAGCGGATTGTTCAGCGCATTGGCGTGGTTCTTCGCCGCGATCCGGGCCATCGCGTCCATCGGGTCGCCATAGCGCTCGGCATAGGCCTGCGCGGCCACGGCAAAGACCTGCGGGAAGCTCAGCGCCGCCTCGACCGGGTCGTTCTGATAGCCGGCGCCGGCAAGCGCCGTCGTCACCTCGGGGGTCGAGCGGTGGGTCATCTTCTCGGCGCCCACCACCAGCACGGTGCGCGCCCGCCCGGCGCGGATCATGTTCAGCCCGGCATGGATCGCCGCCGCGCCCGAGGCACAGGCGTTCTCGCAGCGCGCCGCCGGCTTGAAGCGCAGCGCCGGATGCGCCTGATGGATCAGCGAGGAGGCGAAGCCGTCCGGCACCAGCCCCGAGTTGAAATGGCCCAGATAGACCGCGTCGATCGTGGCCGGGTCGATCTCGGCCTCGGCGATCGCCTCGCGTGCCGCGGCGACGATCAGCTCCTCGAGCGTCTCGCTGAGCCGGCCAAAGCGGGTGTGGCCACTGCCGGTGATATAGATGGATGTCATGTCACTGTCCTCCCGCTGTCACTCTCGGCTGTGGAGGGGCTGGTGCACATCCGCAAAACTACGTAGATAAATACGTATAAACCACGTAGATGCAGGTGCGGCATGGACTATGCGGAGCTTCCCGAGGCAGTACAGAACCTGACCGGCTTCATGGATGCGCCGGTGGCGATCATGGTGATGTCGGACCGCCGCATCCTGCGGGTGAACACCGAGACCGAGCTGCTGTTCGGCTGGAACCGCGCCGAACTCGAGGGCCAGTCGATCCGCGTGCTCTATCCCTCGAGCGTCGATTACGAGAAGACCGGCGACCGCTGGCACCGCTGGCTGGCGAGCCGCCCGCGCTATGAAGACGAGCGTTTCATGCAGCGCCGCGACGGCGAGATCGTCTGGATGCGGGCGCGCGGCCGCACCCTGACGCCGGCCGACCCGTTCCGGCTGATGGTCTGGACCTTCGAACCGCTGAAGGACCGCGCCCCGGACGGCGCGACGCTGACCCCGAAGGAGCGCGAGGTCGCGCGCCACATCGTCAACGGCCACACCAGCAAGGAGACCGGGCAGGCGATGGGGATCTCGCCGCGCACGGTCGAGGTGCACCGCGCCGCGATCCTGCGCAAGCTTGGCGTGCGCAATGCGGCCGAGCTGGCGGCGAAGATGATCGTCGCCCGCTGAGCCGCGGCCAGGCCGGCGACACGGCTTTTGGGAACCCGGTCAACGGCAGCGGCCTCAGCCGCCGGAGACGAAGCGCAGGATGCGCTGCACCTCGAAGGCGTCGGCGACCGTCCAGCGCACCGACCGCTCGCCGCAGATCTCGCCGCCGGGGAACCAGTGGGACCGGAACGCGCTGGCCGGGTTATCGTATTCGATCACCAGCTCGTAGCGTTCGGGCATCGGCGGCATCAGCGCCGCGCGCCGGGCCGCAACGCCACGCTCGACCCCCTCACGGATCGCCGCGACCGCCCGCGACGGCGCGAGCGAAACCGTCGCGCTGCCGATCCCCTCGCTCGTTGCCACAGTCTCGATGCCGGGCACGAGGGCGCGCGCCGCCGCGCACATCCCGGCATCGCCCGACAGGAAAACGGAAGGAACACCGTAGCGCGCCGCGGTGCGGGCGTTGAGCGTGAACTCCGACGCCGGCGCGCCGTTGATGGTGATCCGCATGATCCGCGTGTTCAGGGTATGCGCCAGCGGGTTCGTCTCGGCCCCGGCGCGGTCGTGATAGCCGGTGTAGACGGCGGCAGAGAAGCCCCGGTCGAGGCCGAACATCATCGAATCCGGATGGCCGCTCCAGTCCCGCACCACGCGCACATACTCCGGCAGGCGTCCGATCACCAGGTTGCGGCCGGTCTCATGCGCATCCTTCACCAGAACCTCTTCGGCACCCGCGGCGCGCGCGCCCTCGCAGGCCGCCACGACCTCCTCGGTCATATAGGCGCGGAACTCCGCGTAGTCGGGATGGTCCTTTTCCGTCTCGCTCCAGCTGGTGATGCCCGCCGTGCCTTCCATGTCGGCACTGATGAAAACCTTCATATCCTCTCCTTTTCCGATCGTCCGCTCCGCGCGTGCTATTGCCCGGCGCCCGTGCCGGCCCAATCGGCGAGCGCGGGGAAATGCCGCCCGTCGCGGCCCCGGGTCGCCGGCGCCGCGCACAATGCGTTCAGCACCGCCTCCTGAACCGTCTCCGCCGCGGCCCGGAACGGCAGGTCGATCAGCCCGTCGTCGAGACGGCGCAGGGTCCGGAAAGGGTCCGTGCCATGATGCGGAAGCGGGTCCGCGGTGGTGAAGGCAAGGGCGACATCGCCCGAGCCGTTGCCCCAGAACGCCCCGAGCCGCGCCAGCCCGGCCCCGGCACGGCGCGCGATGCGCTGAAGCTGCCGCCCGTCGAGCGGCAGGTCCGTGCCCAGAACGACGATCACCGAGCCCTTCTCGCCGGGCCGGGGGCCGCGCGGGTCCGGCCGGCGCCCGTCGGGCAGGACCAGATCCCCTGCCCGGCCGAAATTCGCCAGCACCAGCGCCCCCAGCGTGAACTCCTGCGCGCCAATCCGCATCCGGCGCGAGGCGCTGCCGATCCCCGCCTTGAAGCCGAAGGCGGTCATCCCGGTGCCGGCCCCGACGGCGCCCTGTTCGAAGGCTCCGCCCCGCGCATCCGCGATCGCCGCCAGCGCATCGGCCTCGCGCACGGCCAGTCTCTGGATGTCGTTGATCGACCCGTCATTGCATTCGAGCACCAGCGGGTTGACCGTCGAGGTCGCGCGACCGATTTCCGGGTTTTCGGCGATCGCACGGCGGATCAGCGCCTCGCAGCAGGCGGCGACGCCGAAGGTGTTGGTCAGCAGGATCGGCGTTTCCAGCGTGCCCAGCTCGGCGACCTGCATCAGCCCCGCCGACTTGCCGAAGCCATTGATGACCTCGACCGCCGCGCGGGGCTTGCTGCGGAAAAGATCGCCGGCCTGCGGCAGCACCGCCGTGACGCCGGTGGCGAGCCCCGCCCCGGAAATCGTGCGATGACCGACCGAAACGCCCGGAACATCGGTGATCGCGTTCCATGGCCCGGCCGGCAGGGCATTGCGCCCCTCCGTCCAGAGACCAAGCCGTCGTGCCTCGTTCATCTTCCCTCCTAAAGCCGCCCGGCCCGCTTGAGACTGCTCAGGAAGGCCTGCGTGCGCTCGCCCTGCGGATTGCCGAACACCTGCGCCGGAGGCCCCTGTTCATAGATGTTTCCCGCCTGCAGGAAACAGATGCGATCGGCAACCTCGCGCGCGAACCCCATCTCATGCGTTGCAAGGATCATCGTCATCCCGCCGGCCGCCAGATCGCGCACGATGTCGAGCACCTCGGAAACCAGTTCCGGGTCAAGCGCCGAGGTGATCTCGTCGAGCAGCAGCAGCATCGGGTCCATCATCAGCGCACGCACGATCGCGACGCGCTGCTGCTGTCCGCCCGACAGGCTGTCGGGATAGGCATTCGCCTTATGCGCAAGACCGATCCGGTCGAGAAAGCCCAGCGCCTTCTCCGTCGCCTCGCGGCGCGACAGGCCAAGCACCCTGGTCGGCGCAAGCAGCGTGTTTTCGAGCACGGTCATGTGCGGGAACAGGTTGTAGCCCTGGAACACGATGCCGATGTCGCGCCGCAGCCGGTCGAGATCGACGCCCTCGCCGGTGATCCGGTCGCCATGGATGCGGATCTCGCCCGCGCTGATTTCTTCCAGCCGGTTGACGCAGCGCAGCAGCGTGGACTTGCCGCACCCCGACGGGCCGATCAGGCAGATCACCTCGTGCTCGCTGACATCGAGCGACAGGCCGGAAATCACCTCGAATGATCCGTAGTGTTTGCGGATGTTGTCGATTTCAAGCAGTGCCATGGTTCAGCCCCCCGCCCGCATCCGCTGCCGGTCGCGCTCGGACAGCCGGTCGGCGAGCCGCGCCTGCGGGATGGTGACCGCGATGAAGAGAATGGCGACGGTGGTCACCGCCGACAGGTTGAAATGGTTGGCCGCGATGATCTTCGACTGGTTGAAGGCGTCGATCGTGCCGATGATCGCGACAAGGGCAGTGTCCTTCTGCAGGCTGATGCAGTTGTTCATCAGCGGCGGGATGATGTTGCGCACCGCCATCGGCACGACGACGTAGCGCAGCGTCTTCGCATGGCTCAGCCCGAGCGAGCGCGCCGCGGCGACCTGGCTGTGATGCACCGATTCGATCCCGGCACGATAGACCTCGGAGGTATAGGCGCCGTAGGTCAGCGTGAGCGCGATGATCGCATAGCTCGTCGAGGACAGATGCGCGATCACCGGCAGATTGGTCAGCGGCAGGCCGAAACCGATCAGGTAGATCGTGATGATCGCAGGCAGGCCGCGGAACAGATCGCCATAGGCGATGGCGAGAAAGCGCAACGGCTTGCCCGCCTCGCCCGGCAGGGTCCGCGCAACCGCCACGACGAGGGACCAGATCAGGATCAGGACCCCGGAGACGAAGAAGATCACCACATTGGTGCCGAAGGCGCGCAGCACCTTCAGCGCCGAATCCCGGATCAGCGCGAGGTCGAAGAAGGTGCGGCTGACCGCCGCGTCATTGACCACGAGAAACCAGGCCGCCGCGGTCAGGATCAGCAGCGCCCCTTCCCAGGACATCGCCTTCCAGGCGCCGAGCGAGGCCGAGGCGCCGAGCTCGCGGGCGGCATAGACCTCGCTGTGCCGGGCCGCGGCGAGCGCGCAGCGCAAGGCGCGCAACGCCATCAGCAGGACCACCACCGCGGCGAGCACCGCGACAATCCCGGGCAGCGTCGCCACCACCGGCGAGACCCCCTGCGAGATCGCATAGGCGCCGATGTGCTGGGCCGAGACCGCAACGGCGAGAAAGGTCACCAGCCCGAGGGCCAGTGTCAGGCCCGCCCGGCCAAGATGGCTGCGCGGCGCCGAACCTGCGCGCCAGATCTCGGCGCGCAGGTCCTGCTCCGGCAACGCGTTCGAAAACGGGTCTGCCATCGTCTCAGTGCTTCCAGACCGGAACATCCGCCGGCATCAGGCCGCCCCAGGCGGGCGCGAGATATTGCATCTCCAGATCCTTCAGCGTGCCATCCGCCTCCATGTCGGCGATGATCTTGTTGATCGTCGCCTCCTCGGCCGAACCCTTCGGGTAGATCCCGGCGGTGTCGCGGTCGCTCGCATACTTCCCGACCACGGCGAGACGGCCCTTCGAGTTTCCGACCTGACCGAGCACGACCGACAGGTCGGTCATCACTGCATCGACATTGCCCGCGGCCAGCGCGGTGAACATCGCGCCGGTATCGTCGAACACCGAGAGCCTGGCATCGGGCAGATTCTCCTGAACCCAGTCCACCATGATCGTGCCGGCCTGCGTGCCGAGTTTCGTGGTCTTGATGCTGTCTTCGGTCACCGGCGCATCCGCGCGGGTGGCGATCCCGAAGGCGCCGTGGGCATAGGGCGTCGAGAAATCGACCACCTTCTTGCGCGGCTCGGTCACCGAGATCAGTGCCAGCGCGATGTCGAAATCCCTGTTCTGGCCGGCGACGATCGAGTCGAAGGAGGCATTCTTCAGCACCACCTTGTCGAGCCCGAGGCGGTAGGCGATGTTCACCGCCATGCAGAACTCGCGCCCGCTGGTGACGCTGTCTTCGGTATCGCCGTTGAACTCGCCCACCGCGGGCAGGTTGATGATGACGGTGAACTGGCCGGGAACCGCGGGGGTGATCGTCTCCGTGCCGCCCTTGCCGTAGAGCTTGCAGTCGCCATAGCCCTCGGCCGCCAGAGCGGGAGCCGAGACACCCAGCATTGCGCCAAGGGCGAGGCCGAGGATCTTTGCAGTCGTCTTCATGTGTCTCTCCTGTTGGTGTTGGTTCTTGTCGGGTCAGTTGGAGACCGGCGCGCGAACGCCGACGGTCTCGAGGTAAAGCTGTTGCAGATGGCGGGTGACGGGGCCCGGCGCGCCGGTCCCGACCGCAACGCCCGCGATCCGGATCACCGGGGTGACGAAGCTCGAGGCAGAGGTCTGGAACGCCTCGGCGGCAGCCTGTGCCTCCGCCGGCGAGAAGGGACGTTCGTCGAGCGTGAGCCCATGCGCCGCACACAGCCGCAAGAGCGCCTGCCGGGTGCAGCCGGGCAGCGAGATCCGCGAGTTCGGCCGCGTCACCACCTGCCCCGCAGCGGTGACGATATAGGCCGTCGCCGAGGCCCCCTCGGTCACCATTCCGTCCTCGCAGAGCCAGACGTCATCGCAGCCCTTGCGCCGCGCCGCCGCCTTCGCGAGCACCTGCCCCAAAAGCATCACCGTCTTGATGTCGCGGCGCTGCCAGCGCGTGTCGGGCGCGAGATCCACCTCGATGCCCTCACGCTGCGCCGCGGTGTCGTGGAGCGTCTTTGCCTGGGTGAACCCGATCAGCGTCGGGGCGATGTCCTCGGGCCACAGGAAATTGCGATCTGCGATGCCGCGCGACACCTGCAGATAGACCACGCCTTCGCGCAGGCCGTTGCGCGCGACCAGCTCGTGCTGGATCCGCGCGATCTCCTCCCGCGCGGCGGGCATCGGAATACCGAGCTCGCCGAGAGAGCGCTGCAGCCGTGCAAGGTGAAGATCGTTGTCGATCATCCGGCCGTCGAAGACCGCGGTCACCTCGTAGACGGCGTCACCGAACAGCGTGCCGCGATCGAAGATACTGATCGTCGCGCGCGCCTCGGGAACGAAGCTTCCGTTGCAGTAGATGGTTCTGCTCATGTCATGCACCAGTTCGACTTGGGTTGAATCGAACCTGGGGCGAGGCGCGGGAGCATGGCCAATTCAACTTGCGCAACATCTCATGCACGAATTGCATAATGCTTTTTATTCATCATCTTATAAGATGGCTCATCAGAAACGCCCGCGTCCGTCGGAAAAGGTGTGCTCAATAAATGGAACTCAAGTGGCTCGAAGATTTCGTGACGCTGGCGGAAACCTCGAGCTTCTCGCGCGCCGCCGAGGCCCGGAACGTCACGCAATCGGCCTTCAGCCGCCGAATCAAGCAGCTGGAGGCCTGGCTCGGCACGACGCTCATCAATCGGGCCACGGTGCCGGCCGAACTCACCCCGGAGGGGCGGCGGTTCCTGCCTGTGGCGCAGGACGCGATCCGCAATTTCTACTCGGTGCGCGAGTCCCTGCAGCCTTCGGGCGAAGGGCGGATGTTGCGCATGGCCGCGCTGCACACGCTGACCGTGACCTTCCTGCCCGACTGGCTTGAAAACCGCTTCGCGAACATCCGGGTCTCGCTGATCCCCGATCGCGGCGGGATCGAGGCCAATCTTGCGGCGCTGATCGACGGCGAGGCGGATTTCTTCCTGACCTATGCGCATGGGCTGGTGCCGTTCCACCTCGACTGGCAGCGTTTCGACTTCCTCGCGGTCGGCACCGACCGGCTGATCCCCGTCGCCGCGCCCGAGGTGCGGCTGCGCTCGGGCGTGCATGTTCCGGGGGCCGGGCTGTTCGAGCGGATGCAGAGCCAGGGCGCGGAGGTCCCCTATCTCAGCTATGGCTACAGCTCGTTCTTCGGCGTCGCGCTCGAACGCCTGTTCGCCGGCCGGTCGGGGCCCCGGCGCCGGACAGTGCATGAAAACACGATCAGCGCCGGGCTGAAGACGCTCGCGATGCGCGGCGCCGGGATGTGCTGGCTGCCCGAAAGCCTGATCGAACAGGAGCTGCGGGCGGGCACGCTGGTGCGTGCCTCCGCATCGCCGGACTGGGACATGGAGCTTGAAATCCGGCTCTATCGTCACATCCACGCGCAAAACGCCGACACCCGCCGGTTCTGGCAGGCGGCCCAGGCCCCGCACTGAGCCCGGGCCCGTTCCCGGGTCTCAGCCGCCCGAGACGAAGCGCAAGGTGCGCTGGATCTCGAACGGGTCGGAGAAGCGCCAGCGCACCGAGCGCTCGCCACAGAGTTCCCCACCCGGGAACCACTGGCAGCGATAGGCGCTTTTCGGGTTGTTGTACTCGATCACCAGCTCGTAGCTGTCAGGCATCGGCGGCATCATCCCGGCGCGCCGCGCGGCGACCGCGCGCTCGACCCCCTCGCGGATCAGCGCGGCCGATTTCGCCGGCGGGATCGACAGCGTGGCCCCGCCGATGCCCTCGGAGGTCGCCACCGTGGCGATGCCGGGGACGAAATCCCTGGCCGCCCGGCACATGCCCGCATCGCCCGACAGGAAGACCGAGGGCACTCCGTAGCGCGCCGCGGTGCGGGCGTTGATGGTGAACTCCGAGGCCGGCTCGCCATTGATCGTGATCCGCATGATCTGGTCGGTCAGGGTGTGCGACAGCGGGTTGGTCTCTGCCCCGGCGCGGTTGTGATAGCCGGTGTAGACGGCCGCGTCGAACCCCGCGCCGATGCCGAACATCATCGTGTCGGGATGCCCGCTCCAGCTACGCAGGATGCGCACATAGGCCGGCAGCCGCCCGATGATGAGGTTGCGCCCGGAGGAATGGGCGTCCTTCACCACCACCTCCTCGGCCCCCGCAGCGCGCGCGCCTTCGCAGGCGGCCAGGACCTCTTCGGTCATGTAAGCGCGGAACTCGGCGTAATCGGGATGATCCTTTTCCGTCTCGCTCCAGGTGGTGATGCCGGCGGTGCCTTCCATGTCGGCACTGATGAACACTTTCACGTTTCGTCCTTTCGATGGCGGCGGATCAGTCGAGCCCGACCGGCCCGAGGGTGGGATAGAGATCGCCCGGGCCGGGGTTCGCCGGATCGCAGGCGCCGCCGAAATGGGTCATGATGCCCCAGACCGCGTTCAGCGCCGTCTGCACCGCGCCCTCGACCCAGGCCGGGGTCCAGCTGATGCCGTCGCCGGCAAGGAAAATGCCGCGCTGCGCCGCCGGCAGGGTCTCCTGCATGAAATGGCCATACATGCGATGGTTGTAGCGGTAATGCCCCGGCAGCGCGCCCTTGAAGGCACCGAGGAAATTCTCGTCGGTCTCCCAGCTCACGCAGATCGGATTGCCGCGGATATGGCTGGCGATATCCACCCCCGGATAGATCCGCCCAAGCGCCGAGAGCGCCAGCTCCACCCGCTTTTCCGCGTCATGCGGCAGCACCTTCAGCGCATCGGTCATCCACGAATAGGACAGGCAGATCACCCCGGGCCGGTCCGGCCCGTTGTCGAAGAAATAGGTGCCGCGGGTGATCCGGTCGGTCAGCGTCATCGACATCACCGGCCGCCCGGTCGCCGGGTCGATGTCGTGCCAGAACGGCCGGTCGACCATCACGAAGGTCTTTGCCGCCTGCATGTAGCGGGTGCGATCGAGCGCCATCCAGAGCTTCTGGTCGAAAAGCTCCTCGTCGGTCTCGATCGAGGTGGTCAGCAGGTGGCTCTGGCAGGTCACCAGCACCGCGTCGTAAAGATCCACACGGCCCCAGCGATCGGTCACCGCGATGGCGCCGCCGGCATCCCGCGCGATCCGCGTCACGCGCGAGCGCGTCGCGCCGCCGTTCAGCCCGGCCAGCGTCATCTGCCCCCAATGCGCGCAATCGGCGGGCTGCCGCCAGAGCCGGTGCAGCACGTTCTCCACCCCGCCGACGATATAGCGCTGGTTGTCGTCAAGCGCGCAGAGGTTCACCCGCAGGATCTCGAGCATCGAATTCGGGAAGTCGCTGTCCCAGCCGCCGGTGCCGAACCCGACCTGCCCGAACACCTCGCGGTGGCGGAAGCCGAGCTGGCGGAAGGCCTCGGAGGTGGTGACGAAATCATAGAAGGTGCGCTCGTCCCAGGCCGCGACGAGCGGGTCCCAGATCTCCTTCACGCGCGCGGCATCCCGCGCCGCCATCGCCGCGCGCAGGTCGGAAAACCGCGCCCCCTCCTCAAGCGCCGCGTCATAGGCGCGCGCGACCTCGCGATAGAGCTCGGGCAGATCGTCGAGCGTGCGGGCGAAAAGCGTCTCGCCCTCAAGATCGATCACCGTCGAGCCGGCCGCCTCGGTCAGCGGGTTCGGAAAGGGCGCGCTCTCGCAGCCGAGAAGATCGACGTAATGGTAGAAACCGCGCGACGAGACGGGAAAGCGCATGCCGCCGAGTTCGGCGATGACATCCTCCGTGCCCTCGAAGGGCTCCGAGCGCAGCCGCCCGCCGAAGGCGCCCGATTCATAAAGCACCGGGCGCAGGCCGAGCTTCATCAGCTCGTGCCCCGCGATCACCCCCGCCGCGCCCGCACCGACGATCGCGACCGAGGCGCCGTGGCGCGCCGCGGGAACCTGCCCGAGCCCGGCAGGATTGGCGAGCCAGTCGTCATAGGCAAAGGGAAAGTCGGGCCCGAAAGCCGAGAATTCTGACATCTGGGATCCTTTCAATCTGGCCCTCGGGCCTGGTCTTGTGCAGCGTGGTGGCGATCCGGCGACAGGCAAGACCGAAGACCGTGCCTGTCGCCGCGCCATGCCCCTTCTGATCGCGTCCCGAGGCCTAGTCTGCCGGGCGGCTCCCGGCGCAGGCCTCGGAGGTCCGATCCATCCGGGCAAGACGATCCGCGAAGTGGCACAGGAAGGCAAGCTCGGTGCCCGCCGCCGCGGTGAGCCCGGCGAAGATCAGGGCCCCGTCGGCGGGCGCGGTGATCGGCATGCCGTCGGCGCGCTGCCCGATGACCTCGCCGCGGCGCACCGGCTCGCCGGCGCTGAACTGGCGGATCATCCGGTCGTCGTCATCCGCGGCCAGGATCGCCTCGCCGATCTCGAGCTCGCGCGGTGCGGGCAGGTCCGGCAGCGGACGGTCGATCATCCGCAGATGCGAGAGCCCGTTCAGGATCACCTGCCAGCCGATCTCGGGGCCACGCGGATCAAGATGCTGTCCGCATTCCACCGTGACCGCATAGCCGCCCGCAAAGCGCATGTATTCCGTCGTGCCGACGCCATGGGCCGCAAGCCCCGCCGGCCCACCCGCCGCCCGGCGCTGCGCGAGGGCGCGGTCATGCGCCGCCATCCAACCATGCACCACAAGCGGCAGGCCAAGCGCCCGCACCAGCGCGGCCTCCTCTGCCGCGCGGTGGAACGGCTCGAGCCCGCCGTCATTGTCGGCGGGACCGCAGAGCGCGAAAGCCTCGCCTGGCGCGGAAAAGGAATGCAGGTCGATCAGCACGTCATGGGCGCGCAGGATCGGGCAGATCAGATTGCCGAGCCGGTCCTCGTTGTCGAGCGGCACCGGGCGCTCGCACAGATCGCGGTTGAGGTTGCGCATGCCCTCGCGGCTGTTCTGCGCCCAGGCGAGCGGGTTCATTACCGGAACGAAGGTGACCGAGCCGCGCCGCAGCCGCAGCGCCCCCGCGCGAAACGCCGCAATGGCCCGCGCGATCGCCGCCGGCCCGGCGGGCTCGTTGCCATGCACCGCCCCGGTGATCAGCAGCCGCGGCCCGGGTTGCAGCGCGCGGAAGGTCACGCTTTCGGGCCCGCCGGCGTCTGGTTCCGCTGCCCGGGCCGGCGCGCTGGCCGTGTCGGCGAACCCGATGTCGATCAGCATGCCCGGACGCAGCCGTTCGGCAAGCGGCATGAGATGCGACCGCGCGACCGCGACGCAACCGGCAGAGCCCGAGAAATCCTCCCGCGCGGCATGGATCAGGATACCGCTGCCCTTGCCGATCACCGGCGTCGCGTCGTTCCAGCCGACGGGAACGAAGAGATCGAACAGCGCCTCGTTGTCGCGCCCGCCGCGCCCGCCGTCCTGCGCGAACCGGTTGTAAAGCGGGTCCGTCGTATCCTCGACCCAGAGCCAGTCGGCGGGTTTCGGCACGAAGGGAAAGGCCAGCCCGCGCGGCGCATCGCCGAAGACCGCCGGGTCGTAGAAACCATAGCGCAGCGGGAAGACACCGATCGGCGTGCACAGATCGCCCTCGCGCTTCTGCGACGGCTCGACCAGTCCGCCCCGGCCGGTCACGCAGGGGATTTCCCAATCGCCGATCCGCAGCGTGCCAAGATGCGGCGCCCGGTGATCGGCGCCCGAACGCACCACGATCACGTCGGCATGGTTGCTCATCGCGAAGCTCCTTCAGTCAACAGATGGCAGCGGGCGCGGTGGTCGTCCGCCAGCCCGGTGAACTCCGGCACGCCACCGGCGCGACAGGGCCCGAACGCCTGTGCACAGCGCGGATGAAAGGCGCAGCCTGCGGGCGGGGCCAGCGCCGAGGGCGCCTCGCCGCGCAGCCGCTCCCAGCCGGCATCCGGGCGCGCCGGGTCGGGGATCGAGGCGATCAGCGTGCGGGTATAGGGATGGGCGGGCGCAGTGAAGATCTTGCGCCAGTCACCCTCCTCGACGATGCGGCCGAGATACATCACGGCGATGCGGTCGCTCATGTGTTCGACCACGCCGAGATCATGCGAGATCATCAGCAGCGCCACCCCGAGTTCGTCCTTGAGCTCGAGCAGCAGGTTGATGATCTGCGCCCGGATCGACACGTCGAGCGCCGAGACCGGCTCGTCGCAGACAACGAGCTGCGGCTCGACGATCAGCGCCCGGGCGATGGCGATCCGCTGCCGCTGCCCGCCCGAGAATTCATGCGGATGACGGCCGGCCGCGTCGGGGTTCAGCCCGACCTTGCGCAGCATCGTGGCGACCCGGTCCTCGCGCTCGGAACGGTTGGCGATGCCATGCAGCTTCAGCGGTCCACCGAGACTCTGGCCGATGCTCTGGCGCGGGTTGAGCGAGGAGAACGGGTCCTGGAACACCATCTGCACCATCCGCGCCCGGGCAAGCCGGTCGGCGCCCCAGTCCTCGCGCCCGTTGAGCGCGATGCGCCCGGAACTCACCGGCACCAGCCCCATCACCGCCTGTGCGAGCGAGGACTTGCCGCAACCGGATTCCCCCACAAGCCCCAGGCATTCGCCGCGCCCGATGTCGAGGCTCACGCCATCCACGGCCCTCAGCACGCTTTTGCCGAAACCGTGGCCCAGACGCACCGGGTAATGCACTTTCAGATCCTGCAAGCGCAGGACGGGCTCTGCTTCAGTCATGGAGAAAACACCGTATCCGCCCGCCCTGCGGGAGTTGCGTGGTCTCGGGCGTGGCCGCGGCACAATGCGCCATCGCCCGGGTGCAGCGCGGCGCAAAGCGGCAGCCCGCGCCGTAGTCGAGGATCGCCGGCACCGTGCCCGGGATCTCGGTCAGCGCCGCCTGCCCCTCGGTCAGCCGCCGGCCGAGCCGCGGCAGGGCCCCGACGAGACCCCGGGTATAGGGATGGTGCGGCGACAGGAAGATGCGCTCGGCCGCCTGTTCCTCGATCAGATGGCCGGCATACATCACCGCGACGCGGTTGCAGATCCGCGCCACCAGCCCGAGATCGTGCGAGATCATCAGCACCGCCGTCCCCTGCTCGCGGCACAGTTCGAGGATCAGGTCGATGATCTCGGCCTGAATCGTGACGTCGAGCGCGGTGGTCGGTTCGTCCGCGATCAGAAGCGCCGGATCGCAGGCGAGCGCGATCGCGATCATCACCCTTTGCCGCATCCCGCCCGAAAGCTGGTGCGGATAGTCGTCGACCCGCCGCGCCGCGCCCGGCACCTGAACCCGGTCAAGCGCCGCGATCGCCGCCTTGCGGGCGGCACGCGCCCCCAGGCCGCGGTGCAGGACGAACATCTCGCCGATCTGGTCGCCGATCGTCATCAGCGGGTTCAGCGCGGTCATCGGCTCCTGGAAGATCATCGCGATCCGGTCGCCCCGCAGCGACCGCAGCGACCGGTTCGACAACCGGGCCACATCCTGCCCCTCGATCAGGATACGACCGTTCGAAACGTGCATCGGCGCGGTCAGAAGCCCGGCCACCGACAGCGCGGTCAGGCTCTTGCCGCAGCCGGACTCGCCCACGAGCCCGACGACCTCGCCACGCCCGATCGTCAGGTTGACCCCCTCGACCGCCGGGTGATCGCGCCCCTCGACGCGCAGTGCAATCGTCAGATCCTCGATCCGCAGAACCTCGTCGCTCATCGTTTCGACCTCCCCTGCGGATCAAGCAGGTCGCGCAGACCGTCGCCGAGCAGATTGAACCCGAGCACGGTGAAGAAAATCGCGAGCCCGGGGAAGACCGCGACCCAGGGCGCCACGATCAGCTGTTCGCGCGCCCGCGCCAGCATCGAGCCCCAGCTCGGCGCCGGCGGCACCACGCCCAGCCCGAGGAAGGAGAGCGATGCCTCGGCCATGATCGCCGACCCGATCCCCATCGTCGCCACCACGACCAGCGGCCCCGCGATATTCGGCAGCAGCTCGCGCGCCATGATATGCACCGGGCCATAGCCCATCGTCCGGGCCGCCTGCACGAAGGGGCGCGATTTCATCGTCAGCACCTGCGCGCGCGAGATCCGGCAGCTGTAGGCCCAGTCGGTCATGCCAAGCGCGATCAGCAGGCTCAGAATTCCGGGCCCCAGCACCGCCATCAGCGCCAGCGCGAAGACGATCGTCGGCACCGCAAGCATGACATTGGTCAGCCCCTGCACGAATTCGTCCCACCAGCCGCCGAAATATCCCGCCGAAACGCCCAGAGCGACGCCGATGATGGTGTTCATCAGCTCGACCAGCAGCCCGATCGTCAGCGCGATCCGCGCGCCATAGACGATGCGCGAGAAGATGTCGCGCCCCTGCTCGTCGGTGCCCATCAGGAAATCGGCATCGGGCGCGGTCTCGGCGAACATCAGGTTTGCGTCGGTGATCGGATCATGCGGCGCGATCAGCGGCGCGAAGACGGCGACGAGGATCGCGATCAGGACGATCGCACCACCCGTCGCCAGATTGGGACGCGCCAGGAGCTTGAGCATGGCCGGCTTCCTCATTTGTAGCGGATGCGCGGGTCGATCAGCAGATACGCGACATCGACCAGCGTGTTGACGATCAGGAAGAACAGGACGATCACGAGGATGCAGCCCTGCACCACGGGGATATCGCGCAGCCCCACGGACTGGATCAGCAGCGAGCCCACGCCAGGCCAGGCGAAGAGGCTCTCGATCACCACCGATCCGCCCATCATCGAGCCGAACTGCAGCCCGATCATCGTCAGGATCAGCATGAAGGCATTGCGCGCGAGATGCTTGCGCACGAGCCGCCCCTCCGACATGCCCTTCGACCGGGCGGTGCGGATGAAATCGGCATTCTTCGTCTCGAGCACGGCGGCACGGGTCGTCCGCGCGAGCAACGCCATCGGTGCGATGCCAAGCGTGAGCGCGGGCAGGATCAGGTGTTCGATGCCGCCCTGGCCATAGCCGAAGGTCGGCAGCCACCCGAGCTGCAGCGAGAACACATACATCAGGAGCAGGCCGAACCAGAACCCGGGCACCGACAGGCCCGAGACCGCGAAGACCATCGCCAGCCCGTCGATCCAGCGGTTCTGCCGCGCCGCGGCGATATAGCCGAGCGGCAGGCCGGTGACGATGGCGCAGGCCATCGCCGCGCAGGCCAGCTTGAACGAGGCCCAGATCCGGCCGGACAGCATCTCGGTCACCGGCTGCTGGGTGGCGAAGGACAGGCCCAGATCGCCATGCAAGATCCCGACCAGATACTGTCCCAGCCGCAGCAGGACCGGATCGTTCAGGTGCAGTTCGGCCGCGATCCGCTCTGCCACCGCAGGGTCGAGCGATCGCTTCTCGGCCATCAGCGACGAAACATAATCGCCCGGGATCACGCTGAAGATCAGAAAGACCAGTGTGATCACCACCGCGACCGTCACGACGGCCTGAAGCAGACGTCGGAGGAGGACCAGCGCCATCGGGAATCCTTTCAAGAGCCGGCGGCGGGCTGTCCCGCCGCCGGAACGCGGTTACTTGCGGCCGGGGGCGTCAGCGTCAAGCCAGATGCTGTCGACCTCGAGGATCGCCGCCTCGGTCACGTTGCCGCCGATGCCGTGCACCCAGGGCTGCGTGGCCACCACCGCCTTGTTGTTGTTGTGGAACCAGACCGGCGCCTTGTCGAAGATGTAGCCATCGGCCTGTTTCGTCAGCTCGATACGCTTTTGCGCGTCGAGCTCGCCTGCCGCCTTGTCCAGCATCGCGTCGAAGGCCGGATCGGAGAAGCCGCCGTAATTGCATCCCGCCCGCGTCGTGCGGCTGTCGAAGCAGCGCAGCGCCGCGATCGGGTCGGGCCCGGTGCCCGCCGAATAGACCCAGGCCTGTGCACTGCCCGCGCTCATCGCGTCGGAGAGCATGCCCGCTTCCACCACCTTCGGCTTCACGGTGAGACCGATCGCCTTCAGATAGGGGGTGATCGCCTGCACCACACCGATGCCGTTGGTCCCGTCGCGGGCCCAGATCTCGATCTCGGCGCCGTCGGGGTATTTCGAGGCCGCCATCAGCTCCTTCGCCTTTTCCACGTCATAGGGATAGGGCGCGCGCGCCGCATCGAAGGCGATCGAGGTGCGCGGCAGCCAGCCGGTGGCCTTGAATGCCTTGTCCTTGAGCAGCTTCTTGATGATCAGGTCGCGGTCGATCGCATAGTTGATCGCCTGACGGACCTTCTCGTCATCGAAGGGCGGATCGGCAAGGTTCATCCCCATATGCGCGGTGAACAGCTCGGCCACCTCGACCAGCCCTTTCGAGAGCTGCGGGTCCTGCTTGTAGAGCGCATAGGCGGAGCCCGAGATCACCGTGGCATCGAGCTCGCCCGCGCGGAACGCCATGTCGAGCGCACTGTCGTCACCCGAGATGGTGAATTCGACGCGGTCGGCATAGGGCTTGCCGGGCTTGAAGTACTTGTCGAACTTCTTGCCCACCACCCGCGAGCCGGCGATATGCTCGACGAAGACATAGGGGCCAAGCCCCACCGGATGGGTGATGAAGCCGGGTTTCTCGACCTCTTCCTTCGGCAGGATCGAGGTCACGCCATCGAAGAAGAGCATGCCCGGATCGGTGAAGTTCTTCATCTTGATCTGCAAGGTCTGGTCGTCGATCTTGCGCAGCCCGGAGATATGGTCCGCCTTGCCCGCGGCATAGTCATCGGCCCCGTCGATGGTCTGGATCAGCGAAGACCCCGGGAAGCCCTTCTGCGGATCCATGATCCGGGTGAAGGACCAGATGATGTCATCTGCCGTCATCTTCCGGCCGTTGTGGAAATAGATGTTGTCGTAAAGCTTGTAGGTGTAGGTGAGCCCGTCCGGCCCGACCTCGACCGAAGAGGCCAGATCCAGCGCCGGGGCATTGGTCTCGGTGTCCCAGGTGTAGAGCGAGCGGTGGAAGGCCTTCGAAACCGCCATGTCCTGCGATCGCCAGGTCATGTGCGGATCGAGCGATTTCAGCGCCGCGCCGAAGGGCGCCGAAAGGTGCAGCGTGCCGCCCGGCAGCGGCGTTTCCGCCCAGACCGCCGTTCCCGCCAGCAGCGCGGCGACCATCGCCCCCGCCCGCAAGGCCGTTCCGATTTTTCCGTATTTCATGTTCTTGGTTCCCTGTTGTTTTCTCCCGGTCATGCCGGGCATTCTGATTGCGCCCGAAAGGCGGCAAGGCACAGCCGCGCCACCTCGGGCAGGAAGGTCCGGTCATCGGCGCTCCAGTGGCTGTCGGTCATCACCGAAAGGATGAATCCCGTCTCGCCCAGTTCGCCGTAAAGCAGGTCATGGCGGGTCCAGCTCGTATGCCCCGCCTTCGCCCAGACCTTCACATCCTCCGCAAGCCCTTCGCCCAGAAAGCCCCGCACCTGGTCCCCCTCGAGCGGGCATCCGCTGCTTGCAAAGGCGGCGCGCTGCGCGGAACGGTCGAGCAATGACATCATCCAGGCCGACCCCGCCGCCGCGCCGCGCACGATGTCATGCAGAAGCGCCGCCCCCGCCCGCGCCGTCAGCCGGTTGCCGCTGGTGCCTTCGCGGATCTGCCTTGCGGCGCCATAGGGGCTGTCCTCATAGGTCGCGTGCAGCACGCTGATCCCCGCAAGGTCCGGATCGCGCCGCGCCTCGAACCACGCCTGCACGCCCTGCCGGGCGCGGGTAAACTCCGCCAGCGTCGCCGCATCGCACCAGGGCCCGTCGAACGCCCCGCTCATGCGCCCGACGAGATAGGCCGTCGCCTCGTTCGACGAGATTTCGATCATCGCCCGTGCCGCGCGCCGGTCCTCGTCGGTCAGCACGAGCCGCCCCTCGGCCTCCAGCCCGCACAGCTCGTACAGATGGAACAGCTTGACCACGCTTGCCGGATAGACCGGCACCTCGGCGCGATGGGTCACGCAACCGGCAAGATCGAACCGTCCGGGATCGGCAAGGCGCGGCGCGCGCGCATAGGGTTTCAGCACGAAGCTGATGCGATCGGGCGTCAGGGCGCCGCCGCTCATGTCCTCTGCGCACCGCAGAATCGCGGCGCGCAGATCGTCGGGAAACGATGCTGTCACGATAGACCTTCCTGCATTTCGCGCCCGGTTCATCCAGACTGCGTCCTGTTGGGATTCAATAAATTCTCGCTTTGCCGCCAGAGATATAGAAAATAAGATACAAGTTCATTCATTTTAGATATGGACTGCCGAACCATGGCCTATCAGCACATCACCGAGCTCAATCTGCGGCAGGTCGAGATCTTTCGTGCCGTGATGAAATTCGGCACCGTGACGACCGCGGCGACGGCCCTTGGGTCCTCGCAACCGACGATCACGCGCGAGATCTTGCGTCTCGAGGATGCCGTGGGCTTCCCCCTGTTCGAGCGTCGCCGGCAGCGGCTGCACCCGACCGCGCGCGCAGCCAAGCTCTATCACGAGGTCCAGGCCGCCTTCATCGGGCTCGAGCGGATCAATGAATGCGTCAACCAGCTGCGCGGGGCACATGATGAAGTGCTCTATATCTCGGCGCTTCCGGCCTTCGCACAGACCATCCTGCCCGAAGCGATGGCCCGGCTCTACCGGACTCATCCGCAGGTCTCGGTGCGGATCGACAGCACCGATCCGCGCGACCAGTCGCCGATCTCCGGCTTCAACTTCGACATCGGCCTGACCGAATCCACCAATGTGGTGCCGGATGCCGACGTGATCTCGCTGGGCCAGTTCGAGCAGGTCTGCGTCCTTCCCCCCGACCACCCTCTCTGTGCCCGCAAGGGGCTCGAGCCGGCCGATTTCGCCGACATGCCGTTCATCTCGCTCGGGGAATACGACCCCTACCGGCAGCTCATCGACCGCACCTTCGACACCGCTGGGGTGCAGCGGCGCATGAAGATCAGCGCGCAATCCTCGCATGCCGCCTGCGAGATGGTGCGGCGCGGTCTCGGGGTGACGATCCTCAATCCGCTGACCGCGCTGAGCTATGTCGAGCGAGGGGTCGAGCTGCGCCGGTTCCGGCCGGTCCTGCGCTTCTGGGTCTCGGCGGTCTGCCCGGTGAACCGGCCCGCCGTGGCGACGGGCAAAAGCCTGGTGCGCCATCTGCGCGCCACCTGCGCCGAGGCCCGCCAACAGCTCGACGGGCTGCTGGCCTGACAACCGGACCGGGTATCGGCCGCGGCGTCAGACCTGGCCGGTTGCGGGGCGCATTGGCCCCCTGGAGCGGCGCTGATGATGTGACCGCCCCACCGTGGCACACCGATGCCGTCGGGGCCGGTCAGATCATCAGAGCCGCCAGCGGGAAAACCGATTTTTCAGCCCCTCCCCGCTCGCCGTTCTTGACAGAAAGCCGCGCAGGCCCGCTTATAGAACGAACGTTCGAACCATGATTCGAACGGAGGGAGGAAAATTCTGATGGCAACACCCGGCAACAGTCGCAGCACTGTGGTCGATCAGGCAGACATGCGTGAAAGCCTGCTCGAGACCGCAGTCGAGATGTTTTCCGAGAAGGGGTTCAGCGGGACCTCCATTCGCGACATCGCGCGCGAGCATGGCGTCAGCCTGTCAAACATCTATTACTACTTCAGCAACAAGGAAGGCCTGTGGCGCGAGATCATGAACCGCTCGGTGCGCAGCCTGCCGGGCCGGTTGCGGGCCGCCATCGCCCAGGCCGACACCCCGCGCGCCCAGCTTGACGCGCTGATCCGCGAACATCTGCGCGCCGGGGTCGAACACCAGCGCGAGCTTCTGATGCTGCTGACCGAACAGGGCCAGCTCGGCGAGGACAGCTCGCGCGAGACGCATGAGATCCAGCGCGAGATCCTCGAGATCTACACCGCTGTCCTCGAGGCGCTCTCGGCCGAGGGCGCGCTGCACGAAGGCCACATCCGCGTCGCGGTCTTCAACATCCTCGGCGTCGTCAACTGGCACCTGCGCTGGTATCGGGCCGATGGCCCGCTGCCCGCCGACGCGCTGCATCAGGAAATCATCGCCTTCATCAGCCGCGCCGTCTGCCGCGACTGAGGCCGGCGGCACCGGACCCGTCATCACGGACGATAAAAGAACGGAGCGGCCCTGCCGCACCGAAGGGAGGAGACATGGCTTTTACAATCGACATCGACACCGGCGGCACCTTCACCGACGGTTTCGTTTCCGGGCCGGGCGTGGCGCGCGCGGTCAAGACCCCCACCACCCCGCACGACCTGACCGAGTGCTTCCTGGCCTGCATCACCGCCGGCGCCGGAGCCGTCGGTCTGAGCGTCGAGGCCTTCCTCGAACAGACCGACGTCGTGCGCTTTGCCTCGACCGTCGGCACCAATGCGCTGATCGAGCGCAACGGCGCGAAGATCGGGCTGATCCTGTCGGAGGGCGGGCGGGCGCTGGCGCCGCTCGAGGCCGAGGGCAAGCCCGGCATCGTCAGCCCCGACATGGCGATCGAGATCGGCGCCGGGCTCAGCCCCTCGCAGGTGCTCGACCGGGCGCAGGCGCTGATCGACGCAGGCGCGCAATGTCTGGTCGTGGCGCTCGACGGCAGCGAGACCGACCCGGCCCGCGAACGGGCGGTGCGGCAGGTGATCAAGGCCGAATATCCGCGCGATTTCCTCGGCTCGATCCCGGTCTTCCTGTCGTCGGACATCACCGTGCGCAGCGGCTATGGCGAGCGGATCAACAGCGCCGTCGTCTCGGCCTATTCGCACAGCCGTCTGGCGCGGCTGCTCTACAAGGCCGAGCAGGAGCTGCGGGCACGGCGCTATCGCGGCCCGTTCCTGATCGGCCACAATGACGGTGCGGTCGCCCGCGTGGCCAAGACCCGCGCCATCAGCACCTACAACTCCGGTCCCGCCGCGGGGCTGGTCGGCGCCCGCGCGATCGGCCGGCTCTATGGCGAAAGCGACGTGATCTCGGCCGACATGGGGGGCACCTCCTTCGACATCGGGCTGGTGAGCGACGGCCAGCTGAACGTCGCGCTGCGTCCGGGCATCGAGGGCTATCGCACCAACGTGCCGATGAACGAGGTCGAGGCGCTTGGCGCCGGCGGCGGCTCGATCGCCGCGGTGGTCGACGGGGTGCTTGTCGTCGGGCCGCGCTCGGCCGGGGCGATGCCGGGGCCGGCGTGCTTCGGGCTGGGCGGCAGCGAGCCGACGGTGACCGATTGCAACCTAGTCCTCGGCCGGATCGATCCCGACAACTTCCTCGGCGGGGCGCGCCGTCTGGATGCCGGCAAGGCCCGGGAGGCGGTGCGCCAGCATCTGGCGGACCCGCTCGGGATCAGCCTCGAAGAGGCGGCGCTGAGCGTCGTCAATCAGGTCGACAGCAGCGTCGGCGCGGCCATCGCGGCGCTGCGCCGGACCGCGAAGAGCGACCCGCTGCTGACGGTCTATGGCGGCGCCGGTCCGCTGCACGCCTGCCGCGTGGCCGAGATGGCGGGGCTGAGCCGGATCGCGATCACCCCCTTCTCGGCGGTGTTCTCGGCCTTTTCCTCCTCGCTGATGGATGTCGGCCACGGCTACATGTGCGCGGTCGAGGCCGAGGGCGGCACGCCCGGGCTGCGCGAGAAGGTGGCCGGGCTCGTCGCCGGCATGCAGGCGACCGCGCTGCGCGACATGCGCGGCGAGGGCTTCGACCCCGACAGCCTGTCGTGGCACCTGAACGCGATCCTGCGCCGCAAGGACGGGTCCGAGGCACAGGTCTCGGTCGAGGTCGCCGACCCGCTCGCCGCGGCGGCCCTTGTCACCCTGCACGAGGCGATCGCGGCGCGCGTTCCCGATGCGGCGCAGTTCGCCACCGTCGGCCTTTTCGCCTCGGCCCCGGTGCCACACTTCAGCTTTGCCGAGCGCACGCTCGGCGCCCCCGCCGCCGATGCGGCGCAGACCGGCCGGCGCGCGGTGATCTGCGGCCCGGGCCCGGCCGCCGAGGTGCCGGTCTTCGACCTCGAGCGGCTCTGCCCCGGCCATGCCCTGACCGGCCCGGCCCTGCTCGAAAGCGACAAGACCACGATCTGGGTCGCGCCCGGCTGGCAGGCCCGCATCGACCGTTTCGCCAACCTGCTGCTGACGAAAGGCTGAGGACATGACCCTTCGCATCACGGAAAACCTGGCCATCGACCTTGCCACCGAGGAATGGTGCTGCGTCGCCTGCGGCCACCGCCTTGCCCCGGCGCGGGCGAATTACAAGACCGGCTGCCTCGTCGCCGAGGTGCCGCTGGCCGAGGCGCATCCGCCGCTGGTCCGGGGCGCGGCCTACAGCTTCACCCCCGACCCGGACTTCTGCCGGCTGGTAGAGTTCTACTGCCCGTCCTGCGCCACGGTGCTGGAAAACGAATACCTGCCGCCGGGCCATCCGCTGACCCATGACATCGAGCTCGACATCGACGCGCTGAAGGCAAAGCACGGGGGCGCGGCATGAGCGGCCTTGGTGCCATCGAGGCCCTGCGCGGCGGGCTGCACTGGAGTGCGCCGATCCTGATGCCCTCGGCCGCCGCCTTCGGCGCAAGGCTCGAGGCAAGGCCGCTCGCCGATCTCGCCGATCCGCAGGCGCTGGCCGGCGCCGCGGTGGCGGCGGCGCGGTTCCTCGGGGCGGATGCGGTCTGGGTCAGCTTTGCCCCCGCCGCCGGCATCACCCTGTCGGCCGCCGCGCATCGCGATGCGGTGACCCGGGCCGCGGCCGCGGCGGGGCGGCTGAAACTCGCGGTGCTGGCCGAGATCCCCGGCCCGATCGCCCGCGCCCGGGCCCTTGGCGGCGATCTGGACGCGGCGCTGCGCGAGATCAAGCCGGGGCTGATCGAGGAGTTCGAGGCGCTGTCGCGGCTGCGCCCCGACATCATCGTGCTGCGCGAACCTGCGGCGAGCGGCGAGGAGGCCGCAAACCGCAGCCTGCCGCGCCTCTATGGCGCGCTGAAACGTCTGGCCGAGCATTTCGACATCCTGAAGGGCATGTGGCCTGCCCTGCCCGAGATGACCGGCCCGGCGCAGCCGGACCTGTCCTTCGCCCCGGTTCCGGACGCGCCGGAGGCCGGACCGGTGACGGGCGCGCGGGCGCTGGCCATCGCACCGGACTGGTCGGACGCACCCGGCTTCGGCGCCGCCCTGCAGCGCGCGCGCACCGCCGCGGCCGCTGCCGGCCTGCCGCTGATCGTCAGCGGCGGCACGGGCCTTGCCCATGACACCGAACCGCAGCTGGCCCGCGCGGCCATCGCAACCATAACGGAGCGCGCCTGAGGCGCCGCTTCGATCAGGGAGGAACCCATGACTTACGATGTTGGCATCGACATCGGCGGCACCTTTACCGATCTGTGCGCCATCGCCGAAGATGGCACGCTGATCACCGCCAAATCGCCCACCACCCATTACGACCTGTCGGTCGGCCTGATCCGCGGCCTGCGCGAGCTCGGCAAGCGCGCCGGTCTGGCGCCGGACAGCTTCCTCGGCCAGGTCGAGGCGCTGCGCTATTCCACCACGATCGGCACCAACGCGCTGATCGAGCGCAAGGGGCCGCGCCTCGGGCTGATCACCACCGCGGGCTTCGAGGACACGATCTTCATCGGCCGCTCGCGCAGCTGGGCCGACGGCATGGCCTTCCACGAGATCCGCGACATGGCGGTGATCCGCAAGCCCGAGCCGCTGGTCGCCCCCGACATGGTGATGGGCCTGTCCGAGCGGCTTGACTGCAACGGCCGGGTGATCCGCGCCCTCGACCCCGACGAGCTGCGCGAGAAGCTGCAGACGCTGGTCGACCGCGGCGTGCAGGGCATCGTCGTCAGCCTGCTGTGGTCGTTCATGAACCCCGCGCATGAGCGCGAGATCCGCCGCATCATCGAGGAGGAATATCCCGAGGAATTCCTCGGCTCGATGCCGGTCACGCTGGCCTCCGAGGTCTCGCCCAAGGCGGGCGAATACACCCGCACGATGACGGCGCTGGTCAACGCCTACATCCACGGCGTGATGATGCAGGAACTGGGCGATCTGACCCACAACCTGCGCCGGGCGAACTATCGCCGGCCGCTGATCCTCGTGCACAACACCGGCGGTTCGAAGAAGGTGTCGCGCACCCGGGCCGTGCTGACCCACAACGCGGGGCCGGTGGCGGGGATGTATGGCGCCGCGCTGATCGGCGCGCAGGAAGGCGTGAAGGACATCGTCTTCGCCGACATGGGGGGCACCTCCTTCGATATCGGCGTGCTCGCCGGGGGCGTGCTGCGGGCACAGGACTTCATTCCGGTCATCGACCGCTGGCGCACCAATATCCCGGCGATCGAGGTGCGCTCGATCGGCGCGGGCGGCGGCTCGATCGCCTGGATCAATCAGGCCATGGGCGGTCAGCTCGAGGTCGGGCCGCAATCGGCGGGCTCGGTGCCGGGCCCGGCGTGCTACGATCAGGGCGGGCAGGAACCGACGGTGACCGACGCCGATCTGGTGCTTGGCTACGTGAACCCGGACAATTACCTCGGCGGCGCCATGCTGCTTGATCCCGATGCCGCGCATGAGGCGATCCGCAGCCGCATCGCCGAGCCGCTGGGGATCTCGGTGCTCGAGGCCGCCTGGCGCATCCGCCGCCTGATCGACGCCCGCATGGGGCAGGAGATGTTCAACGAGGTCGCGCTCAAGGGCCACAACCCGCGCAGGTTCGCGGTCTATGCCTGCGGCGGCGCGGGCGCGGGCCATGCCTGCGGCTTCGCGCGCCATGTCGGTGCCACCACGATCATCGTGCCGGCGATGTCCTCGGTCTCGGGCGCCTTCGGCGCCTCGTCGATGGAGATCCGCCAGGTCTGGGAGCAGTCGCGCAGCCTGCGGCTGTTCAATTTCATGGACCAGACCTATCTGGCCGATCCGGCGCCGCTGAACGCGGTGATCGCCGATCTGACCGACCGCGCCACCCGCGATCTCAAGCTCGAGGGCTTCGACGCCGACCGCATCGCCTTCACGCTTGAATTCGACATGCGCTATGGCGCGCAATACCACCTGACGCGGGTGACCTCGCCGACGCTGAGCTTTGCCGGGGCGGATGACTTCCGCGCCCTGTGCGACCGGTTCGAGGCGCAATATGCCACGGTCTATTCGCCTGAGGCGGCCTTCCCCTCGGGCGGGATCGCAATCGAGGCGATCTTCGTCACCGCCGCCATCCGCCAGGAGCCGCGCCGGCTGAACGGCAGCGACGAGAGCCCGCATCACCCCGAACCCGGTGCGATCCGACCGGCCTGCTTCGACGCGGCCGAGGGCATGGTCGACACCCCGGTCCACGACTGGACCGCGCTGCGCCCCGGCGCCGAGATCCCCGGTCCCGCGATCATCGAGGCGCCCGACACGACCTATGTGATCGAGCCGGGCTGGATCTACCGCATGAACCGCCTGCGCAACGGCATCATCACCGCGCAGGGCTGAAACGGCACAACAGGGCGGCGGTCCCGTCACGGGATCGCCCGTCCAAGGGAGGACAGAATGAACGCACCGATGACCATCCGCTACAGCCGCGACACCGAGGTCGTGCAACGGCTGCGCCCGGAACCGCCCTCCGCCCGCGAGGCACGGGCGATGGAGGGGCTGAACGATCTGGAATACGAGATCTTCACCCACAAGCTGCACATGATCGCGCTCGAGGGCAAGGAAACCACGATGAAGCTGGGCGCGTCGACCGCGATGCGGTGGGGCGACGTGGCCTTCGGCATCTATACCGCACAGGGCGATCTGGCGGTCTGCGCCACCGGCATCTATCACCACGCGGTGCTGAGCCAGCTGCCGGTGAAATACCTCGTCAAGCATCTGGCCCATGACCCGACCGTGGGCCTGAAGGAAGGCGACGCCTTCTTCTACAACGACCCCTTCTATGGCGGCGTGCACAATGCCGACATGGGCCTGTGCATCCCGGTCTTCTCCGGCGGCGAACTGGTCTGCTTCATCGGCGCGGCGGTCCACACCGGCGAATGCGGCGGATCGGAGCCCGGCGGCATGGTGAATGGGGCGAAGTCGCGCTACGACGAGGGGCTGATGTGCCCGCCGATCAAGATCGGCGAGAACTTCGCGCTGAAGGAGGATCTTCTGGGTCTTCTGGCGACCGCGACCCGCGATCCGCGCACCATGGTGCTCGACATCAAGGCGCGCCTTGCCGCCGCGCGCATCGCCGAGCGGCGCCTGCACGACTATCTGGCCGAGATCGGCCCGGATTTCCTCGTCGGCGGGCTGCGCCGGATCCTGAAGCAGACCGGCGAGGCGGCGCGCGCGCGCATCGCCACGCTCAATGACGGCATCTATCGCCAGCCCCGCTTCATGGACACGACCGGGCCGGAATCGGCGCTGCTGAAGATCAACCTGACGATCGAGAAGAAGGGCGACCGGATCAAGCTGATCCTGAACGGCTCCTCGCCGATGCTGCACGACCGGCCGGTGAACACCTATTTCCAGGGCCTGCTGGGGATGGCGATGGTCTATGTCTGCGGCTGGCTGATGCCCGACCTGCCCGCCAACAACGGCCTGCTCGAGGCGGTGGACTGGGAGTTCCCGGAAAACAGCTTCATCAATCCCAACGGCGACGTGCCGGTGTCCTATGCCCCCGCCACGATGGTGGCCTTCAGCCAGGGCATGTTCATGGCCGGGGCGAAGCTCGCCTATGCCACCGACCCCTCGCGCGCGGCCGGGGCCTGGTACACCGGCTTTGCGGTGACGGTCTTCGGCGGCTTCAACCAGTGGGGCGAGCCGATGGCCGACATCACCCCCGAGATCAACGCCACCGGTGCGGGCGGACGCCCCGGCATGGATGGCGTCGATGTTGCCGGCGCCTTCTTCGCCACGATGAGCGATTGCGGCGATGTCGAGACCACCGAGGCCGAGCGTCCCTTCCTCTATACCTTCCGGAATTTCTTCGACAATTCCTATGGTCACGGGAAATACCGCGGCGGTTCCGGCGTCGGCATGGGGATCAAGGTGCACGGCGTGCCGATGGTGGCGCTCGGCTCGATGGGGTTCGGCTCGCATTTCCCGGCCACGCTCGGCATCTTCGGCGGGCGGGCGGCGCCGCCGGCCTTCGTGCAGACGGTGCGCGGATCGAACCTCGATGCGCTGATGGCCGAAGGCGTGCCCCTGCCCCGCACCATGGCCGAGCTTTACGCCGGCACCCCCGAGGAGGGGCAGCGCGACTACCTCAACCTTGCCCATGCGCCGGCGCTGTTCCAGGGCGGCGACACCTTCTATGTGCCGATCTCGGGCGGGGCGGGCTATGGCGACGTGCTGCAGCGCGACCCCGAGGCGGTGGCGCGCGACGTGGCGATGGGGCGCTGTGCCACCTCTGCGGCGCAGGACATCTACGCCGTCGCGATCAATCCCCGCACTGGACTGGCCGATCCTGCCGAGACCGACGCCCTGCGCACGGCCCGGCGCAAGGCCCGGCTGGCGCGCGCCAAACCCTACGACGCCTTCGTCGCCGAATGGGCGCAGCAATCGCCGCCCGAAGCGGTGCTGCGCTACTACGGCCCCTGGCAGGATGCGGCCGCCTGAGCGGGCGGGGAAAGGAAGACACGCGATGACCACCCCAACCACCATCCACGGCCTGCTGTCCCGGCAGGCCGCCCGATACGGGCAACGCCGGTTCCTGACCTTCGGCGAGACCGAGATCAGCTTTGCCGGGATGGAGGCCCTCTCCTGCCGGGCGGCGGCGGGCCTTGCCGGCCTCGGCGTCGGCAAGGGCGACGCCGTCGCCCTGCTGCTCGACAATTGCGTCGAATACCTGGCGCTGTGGTTTGGCCTGTCGCGTCTCGGCGCGGTGGAAGTGCCGCTGAACACCGCCCATCGCGGCGCGGTTCTGGCGCATATGCTGCGGCTGTCGAAGGCCCGGGTCGTCATCCTCGACCCCGCCTATCTGCCGGCGCTCGACGCGGTGCGGGGGGAGATCCCCTGGCCGCTGACGGTGGTGACGCGCGGCGCAGCGCCTGCGGGATGCCTGCCGCTCGAGCGGCTGATGGCAAGCGAGACGCCCCCGCCCGAGGTGACGGTCTCGGCCCGCGATCCCTATGCGATCATGTTCACCTCGGGCACCACCGGCCTGTCGAAGGGCGCGCTGATGCCGCAAGGCTATGCGATCGCCGCCGCAAGCCAGGTCTGCGCCGCCACCGGCTATGGCGAGGACGACTGCCTCTACAACGCCTTGCCGCTGTTTCACGGCAATGCGCAGATCCTGTCGGCCCTGCCCGCGCTGATGGCCGGCGCGCGCACCGTGCTGGTGCCGAAATTCTCCGCCAGTCGTTTCTGGGAGGATCTGCGCAGCCACGGCTGCACCGCCTTCAACTACATCGGCACCATCCTCTCGGTGCTGATGAAGGCTCCCGAAAGCGCGGCGGACCGCGCCCACAGCCTGCGGGTGATGATGGGCGCCGGCGCCGGCAAGGGCCTGTTCGAGGCCTTCGAGGCGCGCTTTGGCGTCACCCTGATCGAGGGCTATGGCATGAGCGAGATCGGCGTGCCGATCATGGCCGATCCCGCCCGGCCCCGCCCCGGCTCCTGCGGCCGGCAGACCCCGCAGTACGAACTGATGCTGATTGACGCGGCGGGCGAGCCGATCACCACCCCCGACACCCCCGGCCAGCTTCTGGTGCGGCCGAAGGCGCCGCATGGCATGATGATCGAATATGTCGGCATGCCGGAAAAGACGGTCGAGGCCTTCCGCGACCTGTGGTTCCACACCGGCGATCTGTTGCAGGTGGATGCCGAGGGCTTCTGGCATTTCCTCGATCGCGACAAGGATGCCCTGCGCCGGCGCGGCGAGAACATCTCGTCCTTCGAGGTCGAACGGATCCTGAACGCCGAGGCGAGCGTGCGCGAATGCGCGGTGATCCCGGTGCCTTCCGAACTGGGCGAGGACGAGGTGATGGCCTGCGTCGTCGCCGCCGAGGGCGCGCCGCGCGACCCGGCCGCGCTGCGCGCCGCCTGCGCGGGCAAGATGGCCGAGTTCATGCTGCCGCGCTTCATCCGCTATGTGCCGGATCTGCCCAAGACCGCCACCGCCCGGGTCGAGAAGCACCGGCTGAAGGCCGAGGGCGTCACCCCCGACACCTGGGATTACGAGGCGGGCGGAAAGGTGGCGCGGGCATGACCGGCGTCCCCGCTCCCGAACTCCCGCCCGAGCTGGCCGCGCAATTCGCGCTGGCCGCGGATGGTACCGTGCTGCTGCGGGCCTCGCGGCCGGCGCAGGGCGACGCGGTGCTCTTTCCGCCCCGGCTCTATGCCGGCGACAGGCTCGACCCGACGACCGAAGTGCTGATCCCGGGCGATGGCCGGGTGAATTGCCTGACCCGGGTTCGGGTGCGCCCGCCCTATGGCCTGCCGCCGGGCTATGTCATCGGCTTCGTCGACCTCGAGGCCGCGCCGCTGCGCCTGTTCGGCCTGTTCGCGCCCGAGGATGCCGACAGCCTGGTCCCGGGCAGCCCGGTCCGGCTGCGCCTGATGCCGCTTGGCACCGACAATGACGCGACCCCCTGCCTGCGCCCGGTCTTCGTGCCCGCCGCAAAGCCCCTGACGGAGACCCGGCCATGACCCAGCCCTGGATTGCAGGCTGCGGCCTGACCGCCTTCGGCCGCCACGAGGACACCAGCCTCGAGGCCCTGGCCGCGCGCGCCGCGCGCGAGGCGCTGCTGCAGGCCGGGCTGCCCCCGCGCCGCATCGGCATGGCGGTCTTTGCCAATGCGCTCGCGGCACGGCTTTCGGGCAGCCTGACCATGGGGCAGGACGTGCTGGCCCATGTCGGCATCGCCGGCTGTGCGGTGATGAATGTGGAAAACGCCTGCACCTCGGGCTCGACCGCGGTGCATATCGCCGCGATGGCGATCCGCGCCGGCGAGGTGGACGCCGCGCTGGTGGTCGGGGCGGAGAAGATGTTCCACCCCGCGCTCGGGCTGATCGATTCCGGCAGGACGCTTGCCGACACGCTGCTCGGCCGGGTCACGCCGGCAGGCTTTGCGCTGCGCGCAAGCCGCCACATGGCGCGCTTCGGCACCACCGCCGAACAGCTTGCGGCGGTGTCGGTGAAGAACCGGCGCGCGGCGGCGGCCAACCCGCTTGCGATGATGCGCACGCCGCTGACGCTGGCCGAGGTGCTGGCCGCGCCGCTGGTCGTCGACCCGCTGACCCGGCTGCAATGCTCGCCCGTCGCCGATGGCGCGGCGGCCCTCGTGCTGGTCAGCGAGCGGCTGGCGCGGCAGTGCGGCGCGCGGGCCCGGCTGCGCGCCACCGTGCTGACCAGCGGGTCCTATGACCCGATGGCGGAACTGTCGGAATGGGAGACCGACAGCCGCACCGCCCGCCTCGCCTGGGAGCGCGCGGGGGCGGGCGTCGAGGAGATCTCGGTGGTCGAATGCCATGACGCCTTCTCGATCGCGGAGATCCTGCATTACGAGGGGCTCGGCCTGTGCCCCGTCGGCGAGGGCGGACGCTATGCCGAACGGCTGCTTGCGGGCGACAGCGCCTGCGTGCCGGTGAACCCCTCGGGCGGGCTCCTGTCGCGCGGCCATCCGGTCGCCGCGACCGGCATCGCCCAGATCATCGAAGTCACGCGCCATCTGCACCGGCAGGGCGCGCCGGGCCGCCTTGGCCTTGCCCATTGCATGGGCGGCGACAAGGAGGCCGACACCAAATCCTGCACCATCGCGATCGTCGAAAGCGCCTGAGTGCAGGGCAATTTCCAGGGAGGAGACCACGGAAATGACGGACAGAAGCAGACTTGACGGCAAGGTCGCGCTGATCACCGGCGCGGGCGGGGCGATCGGCGGCGCGGCGGCGCGGCTGATGGCGGCGCGCGGCGCGCGGATCATCGGGGTGGACCGCGACCCGGCGGCACTCGAACGGCTGGCGGAGGCGATCCCCGGCTGCATCACCACCACCGCCGACGTCTCGCGCGAGGAAGATGTCGCCGCCTATGTGAAGACCGCGGTGGAGGCCGCGGGCCGGATCGACATCTTCTTCAACAATGCCGGGATCGAGGGGCAGTTCCACCCGATCGGCGCCTATCCGACCGAGGATTTCCGCCGTGTCATCGACATCAACCTGATCGGCGCCTTCCTTGGCTACAAGCATGTGGTGCCGGTGATGCTGGCGGGGGGCGGCGGCTCGATCATCGTCACCTCCTCGGTGGGCGGGCTGGTCGGCACGCCACTGATCCCGGCCTATACCGCCAGCAAGCACGCGGTGATCGGGCTGATGCGCACCGTCGCGGCCGAGGTCGGCGCGGCGGGGGTGCGCTCGAACTCGGTGCATCCGGGGCCGATCGAGTCGCGGATGATGGCCGATGTGGAAAAGGGCATGGGCGCGGCAATCCCCGGCGGCGCGGTGCGCGAGATCATGACCCAGATGGTGCCGATGCGCCGCTATGGCACCCCTGAGGAGGTGGCCGAACTGGTGGCCTTCCTCGGCTCCGATGCGGCAAGCTTCATCAACGGCGCCACGATGACGGTGGACGGCGGCTTCACCGCCGTCTGACCCGCCCCCTCCCCCTCGCCACGACCACAGATCCGCCCACCGGACGGGCGGAGAACGGCACGGCCCTGCGCCATGCCGGGCGGGGGGGCATGTCCGGCCCAAAGACAGAGGAGGAGACAGAATGGAACGGACCCGCTTGCATCTCGTGGCCGCAATGACGGCAGTTGCGCTTTCCGCCGGGGCAGCCCAGGCGATCGACGTGGCCCCCGGCGACTACACCCTGCTGCCCGCAGGCACCCGCGTGCTGCTGCAGTATTTCCAGTATTCGACCACCGACAGCCTGCATTTCGACGGCGTCGGCAAGGTCCCCGGCTCCGGCATCGACGCCGTCACCGGCGTGTCGCGCATGCTCTATTACGGCGATGCGGACGGGCTGCGCTACGGGCTTCAGGCCTATCTGCCCTTCGGCAGTTTCACCGAGGCTACGATCGGCGGCAGCGCCGTGCCCGAGGCCAATGGCCTTGGCGACCTGACGGTCGGCGCGACGGTCTGGCTGGCCGCGCCCGAAAACCCGGCGCAGGGCACCACCTTTGCCCTCACCGCCTTCCTGACCGCCCCCACCGGGAATTACGACCCGGCCGGCGTCAGCATCGGCAGCGGCACCTGGACGCTGACGCCCCAGGTCGCGCTGATCCAGGGCTTTGGCAATGGCTGGTTCTTCGACGGCATCGCCGATGTCGCGCTCAGCCGCGACCATGACGAGAACGGCGCGAAGATCAGCCATGACCCAAGCTGGCATCTGCAGGCCTACCTGCGTTACCAGCCGACGCCGACGCGCTCGATCTCCTTCGGCTATTCCGGCAAATCGGGGGGCGAGACCTATGTGAACGGCGCCTATAGCGGCACCAGGACACGGGTGGACACGCTGCGGCTCTTCGCCAATCAGTTCGTCTCGCCGACGGTGCAGGTGCAGGGCATGATCTCGAAGGATTTCAATGCCAAGGGCGGGGCGGACAATCTGGTGACCCAGATCCGCCTGCTGAAGATGTTCTGAGGCCCGCCAGCGCCCCGGAAGACCGCCCGTGGCGACACGGGCGGTCTTTTCGTCAGCCCCGGTCGCGGGTCTCGAACATCGGGCCACCGCGCCAGCGCGGATAGCCGTAGCCGTGGATCTCGACGAGGTCGATGTCGGCCGGCGCGCGGGCGATGCCCTCGTGCAGGATCGCGCGGCCCTCGGCGGCCATTTCGCCCACCAGATGCTGCGCGATCGCCTCGGGTGCCATCGGGGCGGCCGCGGCAAGCTGCGACGACAGCAGCCCTGCAACCGCCGGCGAGGGCTGCGGCCGGCGCTCGCCCGGCGCATAATCATACCAGCCGCCGCCGGTCTTCTGGCCCTTGCGCCCGGCCCGCACCAGCACGTCGCCCAGCGTCTCCGGCACCGCCTGCCCGGCCTGCCGCGCGCCCTCGCGTTGCAGGAAGGCGATGTCGAGCCCGCCCAGATCCTGCGCCTCGAACGGGCCCATGGCAAAGCCGTGGGCGCGCATCGCCGCATCGACCGCCGCGATCGCCACGCCCCGGCGCACCAGCCCCTCAGCCGCGGCGCGATAGCGTTTCAGGATGCGGTTGCCGATGAAGCCCTCGCAGATCCCGGCCTCGACCGGGATCTTGCCCAGCAGCCGCGCCAGCGCAAAGCCGGTGGCCAGCACCGCGGGCGCGGTGTCCGGCACCGGCACGATCTCGAGCAGCTTCATCACATTGGCCGGGCTGAAGAAATGCAGCCCGAGGAAGCGGCGCGGGTTGGGCACGCCGGCGGCGATCAGCCGCGGATCGAGATAGGAGGTATTGGTCGCCAGCACCGCATCGGCACGGCACACCCGGCCGAGCTCGGCAAAGACCGCGCGCTTGACGCCGATCTCCTCGAACACCGCCTCGATCACCAGATCGACCCCGGCGAGCGCGGCATATTCGGTGGTGCCGGTCACCCCCGCCAGCCGCGCGGCGGCCTGTTCGGGGGTCAGCTTGCCGCGCTTGACCGCGCCGTCGAAGATCGCCTGCAGTTTGGCGATGCCGCGCGCGACGGCCTCGGCGTCGCGCTCGATCAGCACAACGGGCAGGCCGGC
>VSSQ01000270.1_pt2 | contig 48904 bp, 34 predicted proteins | sample 4763081 | NCBI WGS metagenome assembly VSSQ01 (sample SAMN12137344, study PRJNA551015) | bioreactor metagenome | isolation source: SDC9 anaerobic chlorinated ethene degrading culture | place: USA: Knoxville, Tennesee | collected 2015-01-01
CCATGCAGCTTTCTCCAAAGGGCTCCTTTGCCTATTGGTATAATGCTCCTGATAGTTCGTGGTATACCTATGATATGGCTGCCCGTAAGGAATACAAACTTACTACTCCTGAAAATTTTACTGCCTGGGATGAAGATAACGATGTACCCGATTATCCGGCAGCACATGGTGTGGCGGGATGGACAACCGATGATAAGCAGGTGCTGATTTATGACAGGTATGATATCTGGCAGTTTGATCCCAGAGCAACGAAAGAGCCGGTTAATCTTACGGTGAACGGCCGTAAGGAGATGATTACTTACAGGTTGGTGAAGCTGGACAAAGAGGAGAGGGATATTTCGTTAAATAAGCGACAGATTCTCATCGGATTCAATGAGAAGAGCAAAGGGTACGGATATTACCGTGCACAGTTTTCGAAAGCCGCTGTGCCTTCCATGTTGATGGCAGGGAATTATATGTTGAAGTCGCCGTTAAAAGCGAAAAAGTCGGATGCCGTTCTTTATACTGTGGAGACTTTCCAGCAGTATCCGGACCTGCATTTGTCGGATCTTGATTTTGCCAAGAGTGTGAAGCTGACTAACGGAGTGGCCCAGCAAGATGGCTTCAACTGGGGTACTGCCGAACTGGTTCATTGGATTTCGTTGGACGGCCGTCCGCTTGAAGGGGTCGTTTATAAACCGGCTGATTTTGATCCAGCCAAAAAATATCCGATGATTGTTAACTTTTACGAACGGAATGCCGAGACGTTGTATGGCTATCGCATGCCGGAGCCTCATCGCTCTACCATAGATTACCATTATTATACCAGTAACGGTTACCTTGTTTTTAATCCGGATGTACGGTATAAAGATGGATATCCGGGAGAAAGTTGTTATAATAGTATAATGCCGGGTATTTCTGCCTTGATTGCCCAGGGGTATGTAGACGAGAAGGCAATCGGTGCACAAGGCCATAGCTGGGGTGGTTATCAGGTGGCTTATCTGGCAACCCGGACTAATTTGTTTGCAGCCATCGAGTCGGGTGCTCCGGTGGTGAATATGTTTAGTGCCTATGGTGGTATTCGATGGGGTACAGGTTTGAACCGTTCATTCCAATACGAACATGGGCAAAGTAGAATAGGGGGGACACCCTGGCAGAAACCGCTAAACTATATGGAGAACTCTCCATTGTTTACGATGGATAAGGTCCAGACTCCCATTCTGATTATGCATAATGATAACGACGGTCATGTGCCCTGGTATCAAGGGATTGAGTACTTTGTGGCGCTGAAGCGTTTGCAGAAACCAGCTTGGCTGCTTAATTATACCGGCGAGGTACATTGGCCCATGCGTATGGCAAACCGGATTGATTTCCAGAAACGTATGTTCCAGTTCTTCGATCATTATTTGCGTAACCAGCCCATGCCCGATTGGATGAAAGAGGGTGTTCCTGCAGTGGAACGAGATTTTGAATTGGGATACTGACAATAAAAAAATGTTTGCAAAATTGTTTGAGATGTTTGGGGAATATTATAGCTTTGCAGCTATAAAACGTGATTAGTTCCACGTATGTCTCTGGAGAGATGGCAGAGTGGTCGAATGCGGCGGTCTCGAACACCGTTAAACCAATAGGTTTCGAGGGTTCGAATCCCTCTTTCTCCGCAAGGATTTATGTAAACAAAGATAAACCGGGTGAATCAGGATTGGTTCACCCGATTTTTTTATATATTAATCGGGATTGAGTTATATATCTTTATTTAATAAAAAATAGAATATGATATTTTATTTCTCTGGCACAGGTAATTCGAAATGGATAGCTCGCGAAATTTCTGTAGTTCAGCATGAGAGGCTGATTTCAATTGCAGATGAAATGACCAATCCGGATGCTGCTTTTCAATATAGGCTGACCGACAATGAAATGATTGGTTTTGTGTTTCCGGTATATTCGTGGGCTCCGCCTGCGATTGTGATGGATTTTATTGATAAGATCCGTTTCGAAAACTTCCGGAATCCATATATGTTTTTTGTTTGCACTTGTGGTGATGAGGTGGGACTTACCGTCGATATTATTAAAAAGGCGGCCGGTAAAAGAGGTTGGAGCTTTAATGCCGGATTTTCGGTTATAATGCCCAATAATTATGTGTGTCTGCCCGGGTTTGATACTGATCCGAAAGAGCTTGAAGAAAAAAAACTTTCGGAGGCGGTGCCGGCTGTAGGCCATATCAATGCACTTCTTACTGCCAGAGAATCGGATGTATTTGAATATAGGAAAGGTAGCTGGCCTTGCTTTAAGAGCCGGATTATTAATCCGCTGTTTAATAAATATCAGGTTACCGCCAAGCCTTTTTTTGCAACGGATAGCTGTATATCCTGTGGATTGTGTGAAAAGGCTTGTCCGGTTCATAATATAAGAGTAGTTGATAAACCTGTTTGGGGCGAATTTTGTACTTCTTGTCTGGCTTGTTATCATGTTTGTCCCCAACTGGCAGTACAATATGGAAAGGCAACCCGAAACAAACATCAGTATTTTAATCCGCATCATTAACTAAAAAAGCTCTGCATTTTGCAGAGCTTTTTAGGGGTGTTATTTTGGAACAACATTATAATATTCCAATTTAACGGTGGTTTAGAATATATTAAACGAAAAGGGTTAGTGACAGGTAGCAACCCTATGTGTTGTTGTTACCTGAAACAAAGAAACATATTTATTTTTCATTTTCAGGGGCGTAATTTGAATCCGACAGCAGTAAAGATATATTCGCTTGTTTTGCCTTTGAATTTATTACATCCTGTTCAGGATATCTATCAGTTGCTGTCTTCGTCGGCCGGATATAGGTATCTGAGTCTTATCTTTTAACACAATATATCCCCCTTCGCTTTTATCTAATTTCTTAATGTATTCAATATTAACTAAATGAGATTGATGGGGCCTGATAAATCCATATTCGGATAGTAGTTCGGCATATTCGCCGATGCCCTTAGACACCATTATCTTTTCGCCGGTGTTAAGGTAAAAAGTTGTATAAGCATTGTCGGATTCACAATGTACTATGTCATTAAAGTTGACAAGATGAATTTCCTGCGATGTACGTAATGCAAGTTTTTTATCTTTTAGTGATTCTATATTTACAACCAGAGAGTCGGTTGATGTTCTATTATTCTGTTTATTAATTGCTGCAATGGCACGTTCGACTCCCGACTGAAATTCAAATTCATTAATTGGCTTTAAGATATAATCTATCGCACTGAATTTTATGGCTTTAATGGCAAAATCGTTAAATGCCGTAATGAATATCAGTTTAAAGTCGTGGTTGTTTAATTGTTTCAGAACCTGGATGCCGGTTCCTCCTTTAATCTCGATATCCATAAATACCAAGTCCGGTTTGTGGCGGGTAATGGCATTTACAGCTTCATCCACGCTCTCTGCTTCAGCTGATATTTCTATATGAGAAAAGTATTCGGCAATCAGGTATTTGATTGTTTCTCTTGAAGTGATTTCATCGTCTACAATAATAGTTTTTATCATGATTAAAATGATTTTAAGGGGATTTTTACTGTCACCAAAGTCCCGGATTGAATAGACGGATCTTTGGCAATAATGGAATAGAGAATTTCAGTGCCATACCTTTTCTTAAGGTTAGCTACTCTTTCTTTAAAAATTTGTAAGGCGTAAGATACATGGGCTGCGTTTTTATTTTTTGAGCTATCCTGTATTCCAACCCCATTATCATCTACTTGTATGACAAGGAGGTTACCGTCTTTGTAAAACCGTACTTGTATAATTCCCTCTTTATCCATTGGCTCGATACCATGAATGACAGCGTTTTCAACAAAGGGTTGAATCATCATGGGAGGGAGGTAAACCTCTTCCTGATCGAGTTCGTCTGATACACTGACTACGTAATTCAAGCGCTCACCTAACCTTAGTTTGTGCATTACCAGGTATTTTTCAAGGGTTTCTTTTTCTTCTTGCAAGGAGATAACTTCTTCTCTGGAGTTTTTAAGAATGGAGCGCATCAACGAAGACAGATTACTTAAATAGAATGCGGCTTTTCGTCCATCGTTTTTAAGCATATAACTTTGAATGGCTCCCAGAGAATTGAACAAAAAATGCGGATTCATCTGTGACCGGAGTAGTTTTTGTTCCAACTCGACCTGTTTTGCTCTTTGCTTGAGCCGTTTTTGTCTGACTATCCATACGGATCCTGCAGAAACCAATATGAATAAAAAACTCACCCCCCATATATATACGTTTTGTAATTTAATACGGGCATTTTTTAATTCATTTTCATTGTGAAGTAATTCAATTTGTCTCTCTTTTTTCTCTGCCTGGTATTTTGCTTCAATTTCGAGCACTTTCTCCTGAAGCTCGTTATTTTGAAGCGAGTCGGTCAGACGATGAGTTTGTTCGTGGTAATAAAGAGCCTCCTTCCAATTACCTTCTTTTCGGTATGTTTTGTATAACCCTTCGTACGAATTTACAAACTCTGTCTTAAAATCGTATTTGTTAGCCAGATTAATACCCTCTTTGTAGTACTGTTTAGCTTCAAAAGTGTTGCCTAATGCCAGGTAAACATCTCCCATGAGGTTATTGGAAAAAACGAGTCCGTAATAGTTGTTGTCTTTCTTATTAAGCGTTAATGATTCCTGCGTTGCTAATAATGCTTTCTTATTTTGCCTTGTTTCAAGGTATACGGAAGCAAGATTGTTTAGAGCCGTTGCCATTCCATTAATAAATCCTTCTTTTTTGCTTAGGTTATACATTTCCTGATAGGCACTGATAGCCTGATCGTATGCTTTATTGTCATCGTACATCGAACCCAGTTCATTAAGGATGCAGATTTTGGTGTCGAATGTAGCATAATTGGGGGTGGCTGCCAATGTTCGCGCTTTTTCAAGAAATAGCTTCCATTTTTTATCAATATTCAATTGTTTATAAACATCACCGATATTCAGGTAGTAGGCTGCAAGGTTAGTTGAATCACCGCATTGAATTCGTAGCTCGAGCCCTTCGAGCATTACTTTTAAGGCCTCTTCAAACTTTCCTTCGTCAATATAATCGGTTCCGATATTGATTTTGACATTAGCTGCTCTGGCTGAATCAGCCAACATTAAATAGGCTTCGTAGGCTTTATATGATAATTCAATACCTTCCTGCCGCAAGCCGGAATCGCTTAAAAGTATTGCCAGATTATTTAAGATCTGTGCTTTCAGTTGCAGGTTGTTTTCGTATTCTGCATGATGCAGGGCCTGTCTGTATGTTTGTATACTTTCTTCTATTTTGCCATTTTTTTCGTATTCTACAGCAAGATCGAACCATCGTTTAGTTTCCGTGGGGATATGCAACATTGAATTTTGCGAATGATTTGTATTCGCAAAAAGGTTTTGTTGAATAAATGTATTCAATAAAACAAATAATAGGATATATACTGTAATACGTTTATTCATTAAATTGCTAGTGCCGGATACCTTATGATCTATCTAATAGATACAAAAGTATCGCTTTTTAGTTGTTAATTGTGAATTTACTGGCCTGTTTTTGAAAAAAAAGCTCATGTATGAAGCATTTCAATAAACAAACTAATTTTTAGTATTTTGAATGAATAACAGGGTTTCATCCAGATCAGCATCCTTAAGCAGTACCTTTTTCCCTTTATCAAGCAGATAAAGGGTGGGCATGGCTTTTAGGTCGTATAGCTCTTCGTTGGCTATTTCCTGATTTGAATCGAATCCGTTTATCCAGTTAGCCGGCATCTTTTCAACTTTATGTTTCCAACCTTCTTCGTCAACACCAGTATAAACAGACAGCACTGTAAGGCTTTTATTTTTTATATATGAATTTATTACATCAGAATTGGATAGATCAGTTGTGGTTTGCAGGCAATTTTCACAATCGATATCGTTTAAAAACAGTAAAATGTAGGGCGACTGAATATCATTCAGTTCTTTTTTCGTGTTGTTATTAAGGATAAAAGAGAAGTTGAGAGCAATCGACCCCGGGAGATTCTTCTTCGCCAGGATAAGCAAAGCATTGTATCGTATCTTGTCTGATTCTGATGAGTATTCCGACTTAACAAGAGATTCAAGTACCGGAATATAAAGTTGATCGTTTTGGAAGGGCGAGTTTGGATCGTATAAATACTTTTCGGCTAAATCACCGAAATAATCGAATACCAGTTTGTTGGATTCCGCTCTACGCATGGTTTGAGCCATGTAGCCTGTTGCTTTATCTCTATCTACAAGTTTGAGAACGTCAATATAATTTACATAGGCCTGTTCTGTGATTTCAGGCATATGGATATAGGTTGTGTCTGTAAAGTCGAAATGCGTCCAATAATGTTCTGCAAGATAATCAGCCCGATCTTCAGGAGATGTAAGTGTAACGGGCACAGCCGGATACTTAAATTCCTTCACAACGGATTCTGCTACAGGAGCAGTCTTTCCCGCCTGGCCACAGGAAGTATTGCTAATGCCTAACCCCATCAAAACTATAAATATAATTGTCTTCTTCATTTTGTAATAGTGTTAATAGGAAATGTATTTTCAAAAGTAATGAAATAATTGAATAAAAAAAGCCCTGGCCGAAATAATTCGCCAGGGCTGCTAAAAGTGTTCACTGCATACTTGGATTTGGTTAGTATCATGGAAGTGCTGCTGCTGAAGTATTCAATGAATACCGGTATACGCAGCGTACGTTCTTTAGTAAATTTCGATCTGTTGTAGTTGTTGTAATATTTGATATTGGCCCTACATTGATATGATTCCAAAAATAAGTACCATAGGGTGCGCCGCCGGGTGCAGACGAACTCCAGTAATCCTTATCTGTATGAATTGGATCGTGGTATTGATACGGATCAGTATAATCGCCAACGTAGTTAATTATATTTGTGAGTTCGCTAGCAGATGGCATATAAAATGCTGCTCTTTGCTGATTCGTAAGAGGGGCACCAGTGGGAACTCCTGTTAGATCGTACCCAGCTTTCTTCATACACAGTCTGGCTGCCGGAGAGTTGGGTGTACCGCTTTTATTGTTTAGATAGAGCGTGTTGTTCCATCCATTAACCTCACTGCCGTTAAAATTGAAGGATAACGTAGAACGTGTTGTTGTTAACGGATCTCCATTAAAATCCCATGCCAAGCTATTTCCATCTTCTTCAAATCTTTCCATATAAAGATTATTTGACGAAGGAGATTCAGCTTTAATAAGAATAGGTTTCCATTGTCTTACCGTTACAACTTGTGTTGGTCCACTTCCTTTCCATACCTTTAACTGGGCTTCTCTGTATGGTAAGCTAGGATTCGGATCATTGTCGGGGTCGTACTTCCAGGGGAGTATGTAATACATATAGTATAAGTTGCCACTAATTGGATATTCAATAAAATTGGCATTCCCTGTTGGAGGATTCCAGTTCGGACCGTTTGCTTTAAATTTAATCCAATCTACAGACTGGCTAACAAAATCAATGTTGTTCCCATTACCCAAGACCTGAACATATCCGGTTGATGCATGTGCATCAAAATTATATTCATCTTGTAAGAATCCCCAGTCGCGTAATGATAGATCAACCCGCCAACTTACGTCAACTGCAGGTCCATCAATAACTAAATTTCCTGAGCTGATATGGCCATCTTCCAATGCTCCTCCCCAACCTGAAAGGGTTAAGGTTACTCTGTAATGGGTGTTTCTAACCACATCGAAATTCTTTGTAACATCCGATCCCAGACAGAATCTGTATATGATAGTTCCTGATTTATTAATCACAGAACCATCGTAATATTGATAGAACGCTTCCACTTCCAGATAGGAACTGTAGGGTTTATCTGATGTACTTTTAAGCGTTTCACTTTGATCTACAGGTTTATTTCCCTGTTTATTCTCAAACTGAAATAGTGGAATGGCAGTTTCTTCGTGTCCTCCAACAGTAATGTGATTACTGGATGTTAATGTTGCCCATGAGGAGACAATGGCTTGATCTCCAGTAGCTACATTCGTTGCATTTACATTAGAGATATTATTTACACTAGTGGATATGATACCACTGGTTGGTACATTTTTTAGCTTAATAGTTTTCGGAATTATTCGTATCTCTTTACCAGAAGGGGCTGTTAATGATGTTCCGTCGATAGCAACTGTAACCATGGCCAATGTCCTTTTTAAGCTGGCACTCATATATGTATAAAAACCACTTGTTGAAGTTTGAGTTGCTTCAGCAAACAACATAGCGGAGGTCGGAATTCCGTTTGGAGCCGATTGTGTGAGTGTGTTTAATTGAGTAATTGTTGTAACAGATGCAGGAATCTGACTTCCATAGTTGCCGACAAGAAAAATTTTGTCGTATGCAGGATCTAAATCATTAAGTGTTATTTCGCTCGTGAGCTGGCTATTGTTTAATGGTAACGCCGGACTGATAGAGTATTCAGGAGGATTTCCCAAATTGCCTGAATTAAAATATACAATCTTTAGTAAGTTGCCCGATGTATTAAAAACCAATACATTCAAATCGTTTACAGTGTTAAAATCTGTTCGATTCGCTTTAGTTATGATACTTTGGGTATCCGCTTTTGGAAGTGTAATCGTTAACCTTACATCGACCGTTTTGTCATTTTGCAATGAACAATCGGGTTCTTCGACACAAGATGGTAAGATGAATACACCCAGTGCCATCCAGCCCAATATCTTATTTATTAGAGATGTCATATTGTTTGGTATTTTGAAGGTTATTAAAATTCAGGATTAAGATCTTCTATATACCAATCTGGTACCGTAACAGTTACACCTATACTGCTGAATTTAATCAGGATGGGTATGAGTACTTCATTCTTAGTAACATCTATACTTGGATTGGCCTGTAAGAAATCTTCAAGTCTCAGACTGTGTAGAATCTCTCCTGATGGATAAACCAGATCGAAGGTGACCGGATTTTCATTTCCAATGCGGAATATATTAAATCGGGCAGTCATATTCATACTGCTTTCATTATATGTCATTGTTGGATGATAAAAACAAAGTTCACCTCCTGCACTGTTTGTGAAATCTGTATAGGGGAAAAGATTGTTCACAACTAATGTTGCCGATGGTCCGCCATTTGGTGCAGAACCTAATCCTCTCACTTCTACACTTACTTTGATGTGAGAGCTTGAAAACGGAATGGTATCCCGAACCCAGTATGTGTCGGGTACGGTGATTATTTTACTTGCAAAATAGAGAGAGTCGTTTGTATTTATTGGTGTATTGTCAAAATATCCCGGATGAGCAAAGAGTATATTGCCCATGTTGCCGGCATTCAGATCGCTAACTCTTGTGTCGTTGTATGGATTGCCAACGCAAACAATGCGATAATCGCCTGGTTCCAGTTTCAATCGGGTGCTTTGTCTTGTTATTAATTCGTTCTGATCAACTATTTTGGTTTGTACAAGATGATTTTCTGAATCGAAAACATACAGATTCACCTTACCGATCTTTTGGTTTAAAATCTGCGTAACCCCATCACCCTTATAGCTAAAATATAAGTAGGTTCTTTCGCATTCGGACATATCATCATTAATACATCCTGTAGCCAGAACGAGGAGCAACAGCATGCTAATTGTTCGTATGTATTTCATTTCTGTATGTTTTAAAGAGTTAATTACGGTCGGGCAGGTATTGCTGCCCGACCTGTGTTATAGAGATATTTAAATCTGAATTCTATTTTATTTGAATTCAGGATATAGCGGCACAATTACCCAGTCAGCAACAGTAACATTTACTATCACACATTTAAATAAATCCGGATCCCACGGCCCGATATTTTCTTCTTTAAATGCAAGATCAATTGTGTAAATTTTTCCTGCTGATGGAACTACCGTTGAACCAGTAGGACTGTCTTTAAAGTTGGCAGTTACAACATAGTCAAAACTTGATTCCGGACCAGTTTTAAGCATTACATTATCCAAAACCAATTTGATGTTTGGAAATCCTGTTGGATCTGGGAAGAAATTGTAAACAAACTTTTTAGTTCCTTCAGGATTATAAATTGTAGTTGCAGCACTAATTGTAACAGGGGTAATTGAATTATAAGCCCAGGAAATTGCATTAGTCGGACTTCCAAATAGATATTGACCCGCTCCAGGTGTACCTGATTCGATAATATTTGTGTTAATGACTAATCTTGGAGATGATACACCGGGTACTTCTGATTGAGTAATTGTGTTTTCGAGAGACATGTCAATCAAACCAATGCCTTTTAAATCAAAGCTACTGTAAATACTTCCAGGAGTGTTAAGATCAGTACACTGAATATTTCCGATCTCGAATCGGGAAACCAGAGGCTTAATATTAACTGCAGCAGAGTATGTAGTTGCATTCGGATGAACAGGATCTGTAAAGGTTGGAGAAATATCCTCATCTTGTCCCCATAATGTAACATAGTTTTTGGTTGAAGTAACTGGTGTAGGGGTTGCAAAATCGCTTACAGCCTTGTTTTCATTTGCTGCTAAAAGCACAGATGATTTAATGCTGCTTACGTTGGTCCAGGTAAAAGTTTTTCCTTCATTTTTCCAGTTTCCAACAACCAATACTGCATTAACCTTTGGATCCAGATCGTGGAAAATATATCCGGCAGTACCTGTTAACGCTGTCCAATTTGCTACATCTGTTGGACTGGTTGATGTTCCATCAAATTCTTCAATTCTGTAGATAGGACCATTAGCCGCTGTTTTGTCGTAAAATACAATTTTAAGGTCTTTAAGGACAATTTTTCCAGCAACTGCTGTTCCCGGTTCCACCGCTTTTGTGTTAAGAGATCCTGAAATCCCGTTAAGTTTCAGGGAAACACTTTTTGTTGGTCCGTCCCCGTTTTCAATTACCGGGTCGTTTTCTGTGTTGCACGCGAACAAACCCAGGCCCGCGCAGGCAACTAGTAAATAACTAAATAGCTTCATAATAAATAGTGTTAACTGTGAGTGAAATTTAATTAATAGAAAATCATAAATCTTCTAGAAGTTTGTTCAGCTGCTCCAGATTGTCTCTGGCTTCTGATAGTCCCTTTTCAGCCGCCTTGGTAAAGTATTCTTTAGCTTCATCGTATTTTCCACTTTGAGCTAAAGCGATTCCAAGATTATTCCAAACTTCCGGCTGATTTTTCATCTTTTCCATTTTTATTACAGCTTCATCTATCTGATTTTTTTCAATCAGAATAGCTGCAGCATTGGTTATCGCTACCGGGTTATCCGGAAACGTTTGAGCAGCAATAGCGAATGTTTCGTTTCTCGCTGAAGTTCCATTCTCATAACTAGACGCCACCTGATACATTTCGTTCAGACTTAATAGCTTAGGATTTGTTTTAATTTGTTCTTTTGCTTTTTCTATAGTAAATTGTTTTACGGTGAAATTCACGACGCAGGTATTGCGACGAAGCGGGGGAAACAGATCATGAAGCAACGTCTGGTAAATCTTACCACTTTGGAGTTCCATGATTTTCCGTTCTCTGCCATCTAATATTTCAGTTTCTTTTATAATCTCAAGAACTTTGTCTTTATCTTCAATTTCGTAATTTTCCAAAGCCTTTGCTAAGCCATCCCAATCTTCGCCTTTCCAGTCGAGAACAAATAGTCCTTTTTCAAGATTATGAGTTTTTTGCAGGTATGCAGCCAGGGATTTAGCTCTATTTTCCGACAAGGTCATGTTGGTAAGATAGATGCCTTCTGGCGAAGCAAATCCTGTGATATGTATGTTTGTAAGTGACAAGTCACTGTTATCTTTTATATTTTTCAGTGTGGAAGCAATCTTATTGAGCTCAGATTCATTGTTGTCGAAGGTTGGTAGAACAACTGCACTTCCAACTTTGTATTTTAAGTAAATCTCTAAAATCTCGTCTCTACGTTTAATTGCTTCGGCTTCTGGTATGATATAATTTACTTTGTAGCTGGGTTTAAACTGCTCCTTTAATACCGGAGAGGCTAACAAGCGCTCTTCTTTACCTAATCCGCAAAGAGCACAGCCTGTGATTTCCTGATTTAAAACCAATCTGCCTTTTTTCATCCATTGAACAAGAGGAACAGAAGTCTTGTATTCTATTTTTTGTATTTCATTGTTTTTACGATGTATCATTGCAAACGGCTGAGGATCGAATTTGGGTGTCCCTTCCAGTTTCATGGTACGTTCCACAATTTTATTTCTTCTGTTGCCATTAATCACAATAGGATGTAATGTTTCCGATTGGGTATTGTCTGCAGATATCAAAACCGGTGTAAGCGTAATCATGTGCTGAGAATTCAATTTCAGATTGCTGAAATTCAGAATCATACTAACATCCAGATTTTGTCCGTTTTTGACAATGCTTTGTTGTTCTACGGAAATCTGATTTGAATAACTTTCCTGAGCCACTACCGATATTGAAAGGAGTAGTGACGCTATACATATGTATGTGAGTGCTTTCATAATCTGAAGGTTTATTTAATAACATAAATAATTGAAATAGCAGCTTTTGTAACTCCGAAATAGTCTTTGGAGTCTTTTTTTATCCATTCTCCACAGTTCTCGCATACATATTTATCGTAATTCAGACGTGCATATCCGGCTCCTATTACAGCCTCTATGCTCCAGTGTGTACTGAGTGGCCATTGATATCCGTAAGAAATACCTCCTCCCCACAAATCTCCTTCGTAACGGTACTTTTCCATGTTGTCACTCAGAAATGAAAGTCCACCTACATTATATGCTGCATAATGTCCGTGAAGTCCCAAAAAGTGTCCATTAAATTTTTCGCAGAACCAATAACGAAGCTCAGGTTGCACTCCAATATGCTTGATCTTGGCATCGTTGTTGAATACCCAAGGATTGTAATTGCCCGAAATATCAAGAGTAACTTTGCGGCTTAAACTAAATTCAACTCCCAGATTTATCGTACTGGTAAGGTCGTAAAGCAGGTTACTCTTTACAGCTGCAGTTTGTCCATAGGTTACTGTGAACGGGGCAAACAGAATGAATAGGATGAATAGAAGTCGTTTCATATTTCTTTTTATTAAATATCATGTAAAAATTTCTTTTTTGCATGGCTAAACCAGGGTATATACATCTATTCCCCATAATATTATGGGGTGCAACTTTCTAAGGCGATATCAACACATCGTCTTTTTATTTGTAAGATAAATCCAACATATTAAAGCGACGGTCAATAAGGTAGAAAATTGAAATAACTTCAAAAATGTTTATGAGAACTGTAAAGTAAGGTATATACTAAATAGTCAAATAATAAATATAAATCTAATTCATCAAAATTAAAGTAAGGTAATAATATACAAATACTAAATAGTTTTATAAATCAGTAACTTAAAAAATCGTTGGTCAGAGTGAAGGTCTTTCATTTACTTAACATGAACGAATGAAAAAAAGTTTAGACGATCTGATGACTGATTTAGTTTTTTATGTTAAATATTTATGTTAATACTTAATAGATTCTTCTTGTTTATACGTATTTGCTTTTTGGTTCTTATCATAATACTGGCTTATAGATTATTGCCGTATTATAATTAGGCTTGGATTGAAGGGGGTTGGCGATCTATTTAATAATTCTTATGCCTACAATGAATATTCGGCAAAAGATGTTTTATTATTTTTTACAAATTAAGATTGACCTGGTTATAAAATATATTAAAATGGGAACTGCAGACTAATTTGATTCATTTACGGGATGTAAATTTTGCTACATATTAATATGGTATTATTATATGTAATGAAAGGATTTTTGTCTATTTTTACCGTTTAGATTGTAAATAATTATTATTAGTTAGATCTGGTACTTGGAAAAATTCAAAGATGATATAATGTGTTTGGTTAGTAGCCTGGCTCATTCAGACTCACAAATTGCATTCAAATCGCTTTATATCTCCTATTTCGGGAGATTGATGCGTTTTGTATCTATTTATGTGGAGTCGACAGTCGTTGCCGAAGAAATTGTCTCAGATACTTTTCTTGGTATTTGGGAAAATCGGAAATCTTTATCGGAGGTTTCAAACTTCGACGCTTATATTTTTTCTATTGCCCGTAATAAATGTATCTCATATTACAGATCAAAGCAGATTAGCACATTAAACATCGATGAAATTGCGACAGACCTGTTTTTTTATACTGAAACAACACCCGAAGAGGATTATATTTCTAAAGAAACTATTCAGCATCTGAATGAAGCCATAGATTCGTTGCCAGAAAAATGTAAAGTGGCATTTAAATTAGTAAGAGAAGATAAAATGAAGTATAAAGATGCTGCAAAGGTTCTTGATATTTCAGTAAAAACACTAGAAGCACATATGGCAACAGCCGTCCGGAAATTAAGAGATGCGCTCAATCTTGAAAAATAATTATATTTTTTTTATATCAACTAAGGGTATTTTATATTCTATACGACTATATATATAGATCGAATGGATATAATACTATGAAATTAGGATGGATGAAATAATTTCCCGCATACTGTCTGGAGAATCCTCTGCTGAGGATATGTTGCTTCTTAGTGACTGGTTGAGTCAGAATCAGCAAAACAGAAGTGAATTCAAGAAGTTGAAGAGCTATTGGGATGCCGAAGTTTCATATACTCATTCTATCTCTTCCGAATTATCTTTGGAAAGGTTACGGTTAAGTATTGAGAAAAATGAAAGAATTCGCAGACGAAAGCGGTTATTCGCCTTATGGACACCATTGGCTGCATGCATTACAGCATTAATAGTTGTAACTAATTTATATCTCGCAAAAGAATCCCCCGAACCAAAAGAAGCATTTACATATGTTACTGGCTCCAATAAGGCTGATGTAGTATTGGCTGACGGGACGCATGTGGTATTGAATAAGAATAGTAAGTTAACGTATACAAATGAATTTGGTGAAATTCTGAGAGAGGTGAAATTAGAGGGAGAAGCCTATTTCGATGTTCAGAAGGATTCTCTAAGGACATTTAAAGTGATAGTCAACGGGGCTTCTGTTAGTGTGTTGGGAACCAAATTCAATGTAAAGGCCAATACATCCGACCGGTCTATTAATACTACTTTGTTAGAAGGGTCTGTAAGCTTTGAAACCAACACAAAGAGGGTGTTACTAAAACCTCACCAGCAACTTGTTTATAATAAACTTACTTCTTCAGTCAATACAAGATTGGTAGACGGTGATGAAATTGTGGCATGGAAAGACGATGTGTTAAAGTATAAATCAAAGTCTCTTCAATATATTATGGACGATTTAAGTTCCAAATACAATGTGAAGATTGTAATCTTAAACAAAGAGCTTTCCGGGGTTGTTATATCAGGTTCTTATGAACAAGATGAATCTATTGATAAGTTGCTTACAATTATTTCAAAAAGTTTGGAAATGAAATGGATTAAAAAGGATTCAGTATATTATATTAAATAAGTTACACTCAAAATATTTAGTGCCTATGATATAGATCGAAAAAAACTCAAAAAAACCGACAATGATTACATTGCCGGTTCTTCTAAGAAAAGATTAAATTACGGCTTCATGAGTACGGTCGGCAAACTTAAATCATGAAGTGTATCGTTAACCTCAAAAAACAAAAATATGGATAATTTTTCGTATTTCAAGTTCTTTTTGACTAAGGACATGAAAAAAACTCTTCAAATTATGAGAATTTCTTTTTTTATGCTATTTGTGACTCTGTTTCAGGTGGTTGCTGTGGAATCTTATTCACAGTCGGCAACTGTTTCGGTTGATGCAAAACATATATCACTGAGTAATCTGTTTAATACTATTGAAAGACAAAGTGAATTCCTATTTACTTATGTGAATGCAGATGTTGAAAACGTATATGTAGATGTTAAAATTAAAAATCGCAACGTTGGCAGTGTCCTGTCTGAAGTGTTGAAAGGGACCAATCTGGCTTATTCAATTAACGACAGAAATATTAATATTTACAAGGTATCGTCTGTTAATCAATCTAAAAGCAGAAAAATTACCGGAAAAGTTTCCGATTCGAATGGAGATGTCATAATTGGTGCCAACGTAGTTGTAAAGGGAACAACAAATGGTACTATTACGGATATTGATGGTAATTTCAGTATTGAAGTATCATCGTCAGACGTACTTTTGATTTCTTATATAGGTTTCCTGTCTCAAGAGATCCGGGTTGGTAATGATTCTGTTTTTAATGTAATATTAAAAGAAGATGCGTTAGGACTTGATGAAGTTGTGGTTGTTGGCTTCGGAACACAGAAAAAGGCCAATCTTACCGGAGCTGTATCGTCGGTATCGGTTCAGGAGATGGGTAAAAGACAAGTTGGACAAACCTCGTTGGCTTTACAAGGTTTGGTGCCGGGAGTTGCGGTAACCCAAAGTAGTGGTCAGCCTGGTGCTGACGGCGGAACGATTAGTATCCGTGGAAAAACAACTTTGGGTAATAACGATGCCTTAATATTGGTAGACGGAGTTGAGATGGGATTGAATAATATTGATGCCTCGATGATTGAATCAATTTCGGTACTTAAAGATGCCGCATCTGCAGCAATCTATGGTTCACGGGCAGCAAACGGTGTGATATTAGTTACAACGAAACGAGCTGAAGCAGATAAGTTTTCGGTTTCATACAACGCTTATGTCGGTCAGCAAAGCGTGATCGACAGTCCCAATAAAGTGGGTGCAATTGATCATATGTTGCTTACAAACATTGCTTATACCAATACAGGAAAGTCCCCATTGTATGCGGATACTTATATCCAAAGTTATATGACCAATATGCTTACAGATCGGGATCAATATCCTAATACTGATTGGCTGAATGAAACAATGACGAATAATGGATTGATGCAAAACCATTTCCTGACATTAAGCGGTGGATCTAAACGTATTCGTACGGTTGCAAACATTGGCTATTTCGATCAAAATGGTATCATTGAAAATACCAACTTCAAAAGATATACGTTCCGAATGAATACGGATATGGATATCTCGGAAAAGTTTTCAGCAAGAATTGATGCCCATCTGGCATTAACAAAACGATTGTCTCCTTCTAGAGATGACGCTTTTTCCTGGGCAAACCGTATTCCAGCCAATCAGGCGGGTGTACTTTCAAACGGACAGTGGGGTGAAGGATGGAACGGTGATAACCCGATCGCATTTACTCGGGACGGAGGATTGAGAAAAGTAGATAATCCGTCTGCAACCTTGAACTTCTCTCTTACATATAAACCTACTGATTGGTTGACCGTACAAGGTATTTATTCACCCAATTACTGGGAAACCCATAATACGGCCTTTAGTAAGATGGTTCAAACATACAAATACGATGGAACTCCTGCATATGCATCTCCTCAGATGAGTACCTTGAATGATCAGTCAGATCGTAATTTGAGAAATTTGCTTACCGGGTCTGTTACATTTGATAAAACGTTTGGTGTTCATGGAGTAAAAGCGATGGTTGGATATCAACAGGAAGATTTTCGAAACGACGGACATAGAGGTTATCGTGAGAAGTTTGTCTTCCCCGATTATCCTGTGTTAAGTGCGGGAGGTGAAGAAAATCAGAAAGCATATGGTTGGGCTTCAGAATGGGCTTTACAGTCCTATTTTGGTCGTATTAACTATGATTTTAATGATAAATATCTTTTTGAAGCGAATGTGCGCTATGATGGATCTTCCAAATTTGCAACAGGTAATAAATGGGGTGTTTTTCCCTCTTTTTCGGCAGGTTGGAGGGTTTCGGAAGAGCCTTTCTGGAACAAAATTAAGCCTGTTGTAGACAATTTTAAGGTAAGAGCTTCCTGGGGACAGTTGGGAAATCAAAATATTGGAGACAATTATCCGTTCTCATCCGATCTGAATCTTGGTTTGCAATATATCTTCAACAATCAGGTTGCTTCGGGAGCAGGAATCACTGCCTTGGCAAATAAATTAATTACCTGGGAAACTACCTCGGTAACTGATATAGGTGTAGATTTTACTCTTTTGGGTAAGTTGAACATAACTGCTGATTATTTCTATAAAGTAACAGATGATATCCTTTTGAATCTTGATGTTCCATTAATAATTGGAATGACAGCTCCTGCTCAGAATGCGGGTAAAGTTGAAAACAGAGGCTGGGATTTAGGAGTATCCTATGCTGACCGTATCGGAGATTTCAATTATAGAATGGCATTGAATATCTCGGATGTCCGCAATAAGGTGTTGGACTTGAAAGGTGTTAACGAAACAGGGCTGACAGTAAACCGTGAGGGCGAAGAGATGAATTCTTTATACGCACTTGAAGCTATTGGTTATATCCAACCGGAGGACTATGATGCAAATGGAGCATACTTGCATGCAACTCAGTATGGTAACTTTAGTGTTGGTGATATAAAATATAAAGATCAGCTTACTGTAGATACCGATGGTGATGGAATTCCGGATGCAGGTGATGGTGTAATTAATACATCTGACCGTGTAATTATTGGAGGTACAATTCCCAGATATACATTTGGATTATCTATGTCCGGAGAGTATAAGGGTGTTGACTTAAGTGTGCTGCTACAAGGTGTGGGAAAAGCAAACGGATATTTATATGGACAAGGTATCCAACCGTTTTATCAAGGAGGTACCGTACAGGAACAGCATAAGGATTATTGGACTGAGGATAATAGAAATGCTAAATTTCCCCGTTTGGCCTTCAATGAAACCAATAATACGCAACATTCTTCCTTTTGGATGAAAAATGCCGCTTATGTTCGATTGAAAAATATTCAATTAGGTTATTCCATTCCTAAAAAAATTATCAACAAAGCTTCCATAAGCAATCTACGATTCTACATCAGCGCAGATAATTTATTTACGCTCGAAAATTTTTGGGACGGTTTTGACGTAGAAGCTCCGGTAGGTAATGGAGGTTATTATCCGCAAATGAAAAGTTTGAGTTTCGGTGTGGATGTTAGATTTTGATTGTTAACCTGTAAAAAATAATGCAATGAATAAAATAATTATATATATATCAGCCATCCTGATAACTTTTAGCTCTTGTGATGATTATTTGAACAGGATGCCTTTGAATAATCCGTCGGATGAAACGTTTCTTTCAAATGAAACGGAGATGAAGATGGCATTAACAGCTTGTTACTCTGACTTGTGGCTAAACTTTTCTGTAATGCCTTTTATGCTTACTTTTGATTATCTTACTGATATAGGGTACGAACGGGATGTGAGCGCATTACAAGCTTTAGGTCAGGGCGCGGGAGATGCTACCAATAAGGTGATTGTTGATTATTGGAAGGGATTTTACAATGGCATTGCTAAATGTAATAATCTGATTCAAAATATGGAAAGAGGACGAGCTAATGTTAACGCCGCTACGTATGCTCAAATTAAGGCTGAAGCACGTTTTTTGAGGGCTCTCTATTATTCTTATCTGATTGAATTATATGGAGATGTACCTTTAGTAACGGAAGTGTTGAGTCTGAATAATTCAAAAATGGCTCGTACACCTAAATCGGCTGTCGTTGATTTTATTCTAAAAGAACTGACAGAAGCTTCGGGAGATATGGTTGAAGCAAATAATCCGGTTTCCGGACACGCCTCCAAAGGGGCCGCATTGGCGATTAAAGCGCGTGTAGCTCTTTATAATGAACGATGGGCAGATGCTATTTCTGCCTCTTCTGCAGTTATGGCAATGGAAGGTACACAATATGCTCTGGAAAGCAACTATTCGAAACTATTCAGAAATGAAGGGGAAGCATCTAAAGAGGTGATCTTTTCGGTTCAGTATATGGTAGGTACCCAGGTTCATACTTTATACAGATTGTTTGGATCCAGAAATGCATCTGCATTTACCAATAAGAAACCAGCCTATCAATTGGCGGATTCTTGGGAATGCGTCGATGGTCTGCCTATTGATAAATCTCCGTTGTTTAATCCGAAAGATCCGTTTAAAAACCGAGATCCACGTTTAGGATATACGTTAGCAGTGCCGGGTTCCGAATTTCTTGGCTTTCAATTTGAGACTCACGGCGACAGTATCCAATGTTGGAACTACCTTACAAATAAACGGGTGAATAACCTGGAAGCTACACATGCCTATGCTACTTTTACCGGACTTTGCTGGAGAAAGTATGCAAATGTTGAAGATCGTCTGGCTTCAAATCAGTGTGATATGAATCCGATAATTATTCGTTATGCAGAAGTCCTGCTTACTTATGCAGAAGCTAAAATTAAAGCGGGACAAATTGATGCTTCTGTTTATGAGGCAATCAACAAAGTACGCAATAGACCATCGGTTAATATGCCTCCGGTAACAACTACCGATCCAACTGAACTGTTTTACGCAGTTTGCAGAGAACGGAAATATGAATTTGCAGGAGAAGGACTGAGATTATTTGATATCAGACGTTGGAAGATAGCTGAGGATGTAATGAATGAACCGCTATTGGGCCGAATGAAAAAAGCCTATCCAGATAAAGCTCCTCGTATTGATAAGTTTGCAAACGCTTACTATGAAGGAATTCCAATTGCTTCGCAGGGAGAATCTGCCGACTTTAAAATGCGTGTGGTTGACCGTCGTATCTTTAATGCGGAAAGAGACTATTTATGGCCGATACCGTATATTGAGAGACAAACGAATCCGGAATTGGTACAAAATCCAAACTATGAATAAACTTAGAGGGAGAGGTGTATCTGCCTCTCTTTCTTTCTAATTTTTTAAACTATGAAACAATTGATTGCTCTATGCTTCTTAGTCTTGAGTTTGACATCCCTGTCGGCTAAGGAAGTGGTTAAGGAAGTGGATGTTTGCGTTTATGGTGGTACTGCTTCGGGAGTTATTGCTGCCTATTCAGCAAGACAGATGGGTAAAACAGTAATTCTCATTGAACCAACCAAATACCTTGGGGGGATGACCACCGGAGGCCTTGGTGCGACGGATATTGGGAATAAATATGCAATTACCGGATTAGCCCGTCAGTTTTACAGAAACGTAGGTGCTTTAAGTGGTAAGTTTGAACAGTGGACTTTCTCACCGAGTGTTGCTATGCAGGAGATTATGCGTTACGTAAATAAGGCCAAACTGGATGTGGTTTACGAAAGGCGTATTACTTCAGCAAAAATGAATAATAAGAGAATTGAGTCGATTGTACTGGAGGAGTGTAATCCTTCTGGTAAATCAGAATCAATGACTGTAAAAGCCAAACAATTTATTGATTGTACATACGAAGGCGATTTGATGGCTAAGTCTGGTGCATCTTATTTTGTAGGCAGAGAATCGGCTGAGGATTATGAAGAAACATTAAATGGCGTTCAAATGTCTGTCTGGCACCAATTCCCCGACGGAGTGGATCCATACAAAGTAGAAGGAGATCCTTCTAGCGGATATTGCTGGGGTATAAATAATAATACCTTAAAGCCCAAAAGAAGCGGTGATAAATTGGTTCAAGCCTATAACTTCCGGTTATGTCTGACGAGAAATAAAAATAACATGGTTCCTTTTGAAAGACCTGCTTCTTATGATTCTACTCAATTTGAATTATTGGCACGAGCCATTAAAAAGATGGGGCCGGGTATTGAAAAATATATGCTTATAAAATTGGTGTCAGCTCCGGATGAGAAATATGACGTAAATAATTGCGGCCCTCTTTCTACTGATATGATCGGAATGAACTATGACTATCCGGATGGAGATTACAAAACCCGTGAACGGATTTGGAAAGAGCATGTGGAATATACGAAGGGATTCCTTTATTTCATGTCGCACGACAAACGGGTTCCGGAAGAACTAAGAAACCAGGTGCGCGAATATGGATGGGCAAAGGATGAGTTTGTGGATAACGATAACTTTCCAACACAGCTGTATGTTCGCGAAGCACGTCGCTTGAATGGAGAGTATGTAATGTCTCAGCAAAATTGTCAGGGAGCTGAAACGGTTGGTGATGGAGTAGGGATGGCGGCTTACGGAATGGATTCACACAACTGCCAACGAATTGTTGTAAATGGAATGGTTAAGAATGAAGGAGATGTTCAATACCATGGTTTTGCACCTTATCCCATATCCTATAGAAGTATTACACCTAAAAGAACTGAGGTGACCAATCTACTGGTACCGGTTTGTGTTTCATCCACTCATATCGCATTTGGTTCTATTCGTATGGAGCCTGTATTTATGGTTTTAGGACAGTCGGCCGGGGTTGCAGCATCAATGGCTATTGATGCCAAATCATCTGTTCAAGAGATAGATGTAAACAAGTTACGTAAAATTTTGCGTACGGACCCATATTTAGATGGAACTCTTCCCGAAGTAATGGTTGACGAAGGCGATATAGATAAAATCGTTCGGACAGGTGGCTGGCGTAAGAGCTATGGTGCAAGTTACAAAACCAGCTATATGTATGCACCGAATGCAGCTAAGAATACCACGTTTACTTTCTTGCCCATTATTAAAAAGACAGGTGAATATGAAGTGTTTTTCTACTGTATTCCTTTAGGAGATAACGTTTCAAAAGAAATGGTTGTACAAGTTAAGCATGCTAAAGGAAAAACAAAAGTCGTAATTGATCCTGTAAAAAACCACAGCTCATGGGTTAGCTTGGGTACCTATTCATTCAATAATGGGGATGGTGCCGAGATCATGGTTGACGGAACAATGACTAACGGAGGACTTATTGCCGATGCTGTTATCCTACGGCCGGTAGGTGCAACGGCGATTGCAAATAAATAAGTTTTATGTAAATAGCTTAATGTTAAAATAATAAGGGCCTGATCAACAATCAGGCCCTTTGTTAGTTATTCAACCGTAACAGATTTAGCCAGATTACGTGGTTGATCTACATCTTTTCCTTTACAAACAGCTATGTGATATGCCAGCAATTGCAGAGGAATGGTTGTGATTAGCGGATCAAGGCATTCGGTTGTTTGAGGTAGTTCAATACAAATATCCGCAAGTTTAGAGATTACTTCATCACCTTCCGACACAAAGGCTATTACACGCCCTTTACGAGCCTTAATTTCCTGAATGTTACTCAATATTTTGTCATACATGCCATTGTGTGTTGCAATGACTACCACTGGCATTTCTTCATCGATAAGAGCAATCGGTCCATGCTTCATTTCAGCAGCCGGATAACCTTCTGCATGGATATAAGATATCTCTTTAAGTTTTAATGCCCCTTCCAATGCTACAGGGTAACTATAGCCCCTCCCTAAGTAAATAAAATTATGGGCATAGGTAAAGACTTTAGCAATACTCGCAATTTGATTGTTAGTTTGTATTGCTTTTTCCATTTTATCGGGGATAGACATTAGTTCTCCCACAATCTTTAAGAACTCATTGTTGTTTATCGTTTGTTTGTTTTTTGCAAGAGTCAGAGCTAACATGGCAAGCACGGTTACTTGCCCCGTAAATGCTTTTGTTGAAGCTACTCCTATTTCCGGACCTACATGTATGTATGAACCGGTATGGGTAGAGCGGGGAATTGAAGATCCGACAGAATTGCAGATCCCATAAATAAAAGCTCCGCATCTGCGGGCGAGATCAATAGCGGCTAAAGTGTCGGCTGTTTCTCCCGATTGAGATATGGCAATCACAACATCGTTTTCATCAATTACCGGATCTCTGTATCGAAATTCGGATGCATATTCTACTTCAACAGGAATTCTGCAGTAACTTTCTATAAGGTGTTTGCCAATAAGTCCTGCATGCCAGGAAGTACCACATGCCACAATGATGAATCTTTTTGCTTTTAGCAGTTTTTCCTTATGATCAATGATGGCGGATAGAACAACGTTTGTGCCTTCCACATTAATTCTACCTCGCATACAATCTCTGATACAGTTGGGTTGCTCAAAAATTTCCTTCAGCATAAAGTGGGGATATCCTCCCTTTTCAAGCTGACCGATATTAAGGGCAACGGTTTGAATCTCGGGTGTAACAGAAACATTTTGAATATTAACTACTTTCAAATCCTCTCCATATCTGATTAACGCAATTTCTTCATCTTCGAGATAAACCACTTTGTCGGTATACTCTACAATGGGAGTCGCATCAGAGGCTAGAAAAAACTCGTTATCTCCAATTCCGACAACAAGCGGACTGCTTTTTCGTGCCGCAATGATTTCGGAAGGCCGGTCCTTATCTAATACAGCAATGGCATATGCTCCGATAACTTCGCGAAGGGCTAATTGAACTGCAGTAAGCAGATCAAGGTCTTTAGACACCTTTATGTACTCAATCAGTTGAACTAATACTTCAGTATCGGTACTGCTTTTAAAAGTGTAGCCTTTTTCTTGCAATCGATTTTTCAGAACAGCATAGTTTTCTATTATACCGTTATGAATTAAAGCGATATTTTCGGATGAGGAATAATGAGGGTGTGCGTTCGCTTTACAAGGTTCGCCATGAGTTGCCCAACGTGTATGCGCTATACCAATGGTTCCAGATACATCTTTATCTGAAATATAGGCTTCAAGTTCAGACACCTTTCCTTTCGCTTTATATACATTTAAATTTTGATTATTGTTGATTATCGCAACTCCGGCACTGTCATATCCCCGGTATTCTAGTCGCTTTAATCCTTTAATAAGAATAGGATATGCTTCACGCATTCCAACGTAGCCCACAATTCCACACATAGTATCTATATTGTTTTACATTAATTGGGTACAAATATAGATATATATATTACATAAAGATTTAATTGAGATTAAATATTAAGCAATTTGATCGTTTTTGCTAAGTTTTAATATTCTCAATGCTCCTCTCATGACTATGAGAAATACAATAGAACCAACAACCAGATCCGGTATGCCACTTTTAAGAAAATACACTAAAGCTCCAGCCAGAATAACGCCGGCATTTATTATTATATCATTGGATGAGAAAATTATACTTGCTTGAATATGGGCATCTTTACTTTCTGCTTTTTGCAAAAAATATAAAGATAAAACATTTGCCATCAAAGCTGAAATCGAAATCCCGATCATTACCAGATAATCCGGGATTGTTTCCATCCCAATAAATCGTTTTATTACCTCCGTAAATCCCCAAACAGCTAGTCCAATTTGTAAATAACCGCTAATTCTGGCTACCTGTTTCTTTTTTCGAACCGATGTCCCAACAGCAAGCAAACTCATACCGTAGACTAATGCATCAGCTAACATATCCAGACTGTCTGCTACAAGTCCCATGGACCTGGATAAAATTCCAGATAAAGATTCTATCAGAAAAAAAAGGAAATTAATTAGTAGAACTATCCATAATATTTTCTTTTCAATATGATTGTTATTTGATAGTACTGAGTCGGGAACTACAGTTGAAGACAAAAGCTTTGAATTCAAATTAAGGGAACTAATACTAGAGTCAATTAACTTGACGTCTTCTTTATGAAGCACAATTAAGATGCGATTTTCTAAATCAAATTTTAGAGAGATTTCTCTAAAGTTTTGTAGTTTTAAACGGATTAAACTTTCTTCACTGGGGCAATCCATTTTTTCTATTTTGAATATGCTCTTTATCATTTGATATTATTTTCAGTATAAAAAAAGGATTAGCGGTAAATAGTCTTTCAGATCAATACGTAATTGTTTCAATGCTTGCTGGATTCTATAATCCACAGTTTTGGATGAAACATTAAGTTGCGAAGCAATTTCTTTATATGTAAGCTTTTGAAAGCGGTTCATTTCGAATGCCTCCCGATAATTTGAAGGTAAAGCCTCTAATGCTGATTGAATTTTCTGAGAGAGTTCCTCAACTACATAGAAGTCGGGATCATCAAAGAGATGATCATCTCCTTCGTACAAAGTCTGAAGGATACGTTGTTTGAGATCATCCCTATTTATTAAAGTTATACATCTGTTTTTTACGGCTTTGAATAAGTAGCTTATCAGGGAAGTTTCCCACACAGGCATAGTCCGGTTTTCCCAGAACCAAATCATAATTTCCTGAGCAATCTCTTCTGCATCTTCCCTCTCAACAAATTGATTGGCATAGCTACATAATGCCGGATAATGTCGCAGAAAAAAAGTGTCAAAGGCTTTCTCAACACCTTTTTGTATTAGTTGATAGAGTTCTTCATCCGTATTTCGTGAAGTATAGGCGGCCATTAAATCTTCTTCTTTTTTGCAAACATAATACTTTTTAAGAAATAAATTCAAAAAAAATGTAATTTGATTTAGGACATTTGAATTCTGGTTAGTCTTACTTATATAAACGAAAGAACAGTTGAAGACATTAATATGGTTGATGAAGCACTAATATTAAGATACTTTACAGGCGAGATCACTGCAGAAGAAAGATCTAATGTAGAGAAATGGATATCAGAATCCGAACAAAACAGGAAATTGGCTAAAGATATCTATTACCTATATTTTGCAGTTGATACATTGTATACGATGAAATCAGTCGATTCGATGCAAGCCTTAAAAAATGCAAAAAAGAGAACGGCAAAAAGAAAGACCGGAACCATTTTTACATGGATTCAACGTGTTGCAGCAATTCTTTTTATTCCATTGTTACTGAGTACTGTTTTCAGTAAATTGAAAAAAGAACCGATTGAGTATATGGAGATTCGTACAACACCAGGCATGGTGGCTTCTGTAAATTTGCCCGATGGATCTGTTGTCTGGCTTAATTCCGACTCGTATTTACGTCATCCGGTAAAGTTTACTGGCAAAACAAGGGAAGTGAATTTAATTGGTGAAGCCTATTTTAAGGTGAATCGTAATGAGAAGTTACCTTTTTTTGTGAATACAAAAGAAAATTTGCGTGTTGAAGTTTTAGGAACCGAGTTTAATGTTGATGCTTATGATGATAATCAATATGTTTCCACAACTTTACTCTCCGGATCGGTTAAACTAAATTATAAGGGAAGTAATAATCAGGAAAAGAATATAGTTATGCAGCCCGGACAGAAAATATATTATGATGAACTGTCTAAGACAATAGCTGTTTCACAACCATTTCTTCCATCAGAGGTGGCATGGAAAGAAGGAAAGATTATATTAAGAAATACATCTCTTGAAGAGACTTTAAAAATGTTAAGCAAAAGATTCAACGTGTCTTTTGTGCTTAAGAATAAAGCTTTGAAAGATAATTATTTTACGGGGACATTTGATAAGCAACAATTGCCCCGAATCTTGGAACATCTTCGGATTTCGTCCAACATCAGGTACAGGATAATTGATCCAAAATCCGGAGATGAGGGATTGAAAGAACGTAGCAAAGTGGAATTATATTAATGTGGAGACTATTTGTTTAACTGAAAAATAAAAGAAATGAAAACACGCTCACCATAAAAGAAAAAACATACGGGAAAATATTGGCGTATTTCCCCGTATGAAACAATTGCTTACTCGTTTGGCGACGAGATTTCAGCAATCATTATTTTCTAACTTTAAATCCGTACAAAAATATGACAAATTATTTAGAAGTCCAACCCCATAGGGTTGTGACATTACCAATTATTATCCTGAATAAAATACCATTATGTATGAAACTAACAGTTCTAATGTTGTTTCTTTCTATCGGATTGATTCAAGCCACAAGTAGCTACGGGCAATCAACTACGTTATCATTGGAGGTAACCAATGCAACCGTACAGGATGTATTGGATAAGATTGAGTCTCAATCTGACTTCCATTTCTTTTATAACAACAAACAGATTAATACCAAGCGGGTTGTTTCCATCAAGAAAACCAAAGAGAATGTATTTGTAATTCTGAATGAGTTGTTTGATGGAACAGATGTGTCGTATCAGGTTATGGATAAGAATATTATTTTATCCAACACAAAAAAAGCCGATAAGGCTCAAGTGCTGCCACAAGCAGGTAATCGTATTACTGGTGTTGTAACAGACGCTTCAGGTGAACCTATTATCGGAGCAAATGTCTTTGAGAAGGGATCAACGACCAATGGAACCATCACGGATATTGATGGCCGGTTTACGTTGGAAATTCCTTCCAATGGCTCGTTGGTGGTCTCTTACATTGGTTATCAGACACAAACAATTTCTGTAGCCAACCGTAAGGATATCAAAATTCAGATGAAAGAAGATTCCGAATTGATTGAAGAGGTCGTAGTTGTTGGTTATGGTTCTCAGAAAAAAGCCAATCTTACCGGAGCAGTTTCTAATATTAATGTTAGTGACGCATTGCAGAATCGTCCAATTGCCGACGTAGGTAGAGGTTTGCAAGGAGCTTCTTCTGGTCTTTCAGTTATTGTTCCAAGTGGTGAAATTGGTTCTGACCCGTTAATTAAAATTCGTGGACAAATCGGTTCAATTCAGGGAGGTTCTTCTCCGTTAATCCTGTTGGATAACGTTGAAATTCCTAGTATTCAAATGGTTAACCCAGATGATATTGAGACAATTTCAGTTCTTAAAGACGCTGCTTCATCTTCAATTTATGGTGCAAAGGCTGCCTTTGGTGTAATTTTGATTACTACTAAGAAAGGTGCTAAGACAGAAAGTGTTAATATCAGCTATTCAAACAATTTCTCCTGGCAAAATGTAGCAAAAGACATGCGCATGGGAGATGTGGATGCAATGGAATATACTGTAAACGCCTTCGAAAGAGTGGGAAGCACCTATGTAGGCGCATTAAACTGGTATGTTACCCGCGAAAGCTGGGAAAAAGCGAAAGCGTGGAAAGAACAATATGGAAATACAATTGGTGCTAATGATCCTATGACTTATGGTCGTGATTGGGAATTTGATGCAGCCACCAATAGAAAATATGGTTACAGAACGTACGATCCGTATGATTATATGATTCGTGAATGGGCTCCATCTCAGACCCACAATTTATCGGTGAATGGCAAGAGCGGAAAAACGTCTTATAATATCGGTTTGGGCTATTTGAATCAGAACGGTATGATGAAGCCTGCCAAGAAAGACGACTTTACCAGATACAATGCATCAATAAGATTAAGCACTGAATTGAATAAATATGTAACCGTTCGCGGAGGTTTATTGTACTCAAAAAGAGATAAGCGATATCCGTATGTAACCAATTCAACAACAGCCGACCCATGGTTATACCTTTATCGTTGGGGACCGACTATGCCTATCGGTTACGATGATCAGGGAGTTGCATTAAGAGGACCTGCGTCTGAATCTAGTCAGGCAAATACGGCGAATATCCTTAATAACTATACCAATGTTAATATTGGGGCAACAATCAATATTACAAAAGATTGGACAGTTGATGCCGATTATACCTATGCTAATGAAGGAGAGACTACGACTCGTCCGGGTACACGTTATTCTGCCGGTAATACATGGGCAGTTCCAACCAAACGATTGGATGAGGCTGGTAAACAGGTATATGTTAATGCTGCCGGACAATTTGTTGACGCATCTACCCCCGGAGCTCTTGCTGCTTATGAATTTGAAAACATTGAATATACAGGTAAAGGAACAAATCCAGACCATATTTATCGTAAAGAATATGGAACCAAACGTAGTACTTTCAATGCGTTTACAACCTATAATCTTTCTTTGAATGATATCCATTCGTTTAAGTTTATGGGAGGTATCAACCGGGTTACATTTGATGAAACTATGAGTGCAGCTCAGAGAACGCAATTGATCGATATTAACAACCCTCAGTTCTCTCTGGCTAACGGAGCGATGACTACCGAAGGCGGTAACTGGTGGGAAGCACAGCTTGGATATTTCGGACGTGTAAACTATACTCTGTACGACAGATATTTACTCGAGGCCAACATTCGTTACGACGGAACATCTAAATTTCCTGATCAGCTTAAATGGCGTTGGTATCCTTCATTCTCTGCCGGATGGCGTGCCAGTGAGGAGGCATTCATGGAATGGGCAAAACCGATGTTAAGTACATTGAAATTCAGAGGATCATGGGGATCAATCGGAGACCAGACTGTGAAAAATAATTTATATGTGCCAACCATGAATAGTTTTGACTCTTCCTGGTTAAGTTCAGGTGGTACTAAATTCTATGGTTTTGATGCACCAGCTGCGGTTGCCAGATCTATTTCATGGCAAAACATCGAAACATTAGACTTAGGTTTGGACTTACGTGTCCTCGACAATAAATTGGGAATGACATTCGACTGGTATCGTCGCGACACAAAAGATATGATTATTCCCGGAACTCCGGTTGCCGATACGTATGGTACTACATCTCCAAAACAGAATTTTGGAGCACTTAGAACCAATGGTTGGGAAATTTCTGTCGACTTCAACCATCGCTTCGAAAGTGGATTGGGAATCAATGCTACGTTGAATGTGTCTGACGCTGTTACAAAAGTGACGGATTACCTCACCGATGTTGAATCAGTTAAAGAGAATGAATGGTATAAAGGTAAAACTTACGGAGAAATTTGGGGATACCGTACAGACAGATTGTATCAGATGGATGACTTCGAGCTTGATGCAAACGGTAAACCATATAAGATTGTATTGACAAAAGAGGAAAGTGCTAAATATGCTGGTAAAACAGTTTATAAGCTGAAATCAAAGAACGGAGAAAAACCTGTTTATCAACCTTATCTTCAGAACAGTTCAACCTTCTTCTTTGGTCCGGGAGATGTTAAATTTGTTGATTTAAATGGCGATGGAGAATTAAATAATGGCACTAACACAGTAAATGATCATGGAGACTTGGAAGTTATTGGAAATAAGACTCCACGTTATGAATATAGTTTACGTTTGGGTGCTGATTATAAAGGGTTCGATGTATCAATATTCTTCCAGGGAGTTGGTAAGCGCGAAATTTGGGGAGGTGGATCTTTAGCTATCCCTGGATTTAATACTGCCGACGGTGCAATGCCGCAAGCATTTGCAGGCGACTTCTGGCGCGAAGATCGCACCAATGCTTTCTATCCTCGTCCATGGAATATGGGTGGTTCTAACTCGGGTAACAACCTGCAGGTACAGTCACGCTACTTGTTGGATATGTCTTATTTAAGAGTTAAAAATATGACTGTAGGTTATACCTTGCCTTCAACGCTGTTAAAGAAAGCCTATATCAACAATGCCAGAGTGTATGTTTCGTTGGAAAACTTCTTGACATTCGACAATTTGAATGATCTGCCAATCGATCCAGAATCAATTTCCGGTTATTCAATGTATAATGATACCAACTATAACCTTGGACGAACTGGTACAGGTACACCAACATTTAAGAGTGTTTCATTTGGTCTGCAATTAGGATTTTAAATTCGGTAAATTATGAAAAAATATATTATAACATTACTTTCTGCGGTATGTATATCGGTCGGTTTCTCTGGTTGTAATGACGATGTTCTAGATCGTCCGCAACTTACCGAAATGAATGATGATAATTTCTGGACAGGAGCCGAAAACCTCCGCATGTATGCAAATCAGTATTATACAAATTATTTTGTAGGGTACAACTCGGCCTGGGGAGTCGATTATGCTCCACTGAGAGGATACACATTTAGCGATGACTTTACCACAGTCGGTGTACAGTCAAACTTTGAAACAAATGTTCCTGCTTCTAAAACAAGCAGTGCCTGGATGACTCAGTATCAAGGTCCGTCATGGTATTTCGGCAGAGTGCGCTCTATCAATATCTTCATTGATCGTATTGAAACAAAAACGAAACCGAAGCTGACTGACGAAGAATATCGTCATTGGATGGGTATAGCCCGATTCTTCAGGGGATTGGAATATAGTGGACTGGTAGGTTCATTTGGAGATATACCTTACTATGATCATGTCTTGGCCGAAGACGATTTACAGGAGATGTACAAAGACCGTACCCCTCGTGGTGAGGTTATGGATAAAGTATACGATGACTTCAAGTATGCTTTTGCTAATGTTCGTCTTAACGATGGGGATCAGTATGCGAACCGTTACGTTGTGGCTTCTTTCATCGCAAGATGGATGCTTTTTGAAGGAACTTGGCAAAAATATCATAAAGCAGATAATACACGGGCTAAGAAATATCTTGAGTTCGCAGTCGAGGCTGCTCAATACGTAATGAGCAGCGGTAAGTATGATATTGTTACCGATTTTAGATCTCTTTTCGGTTCGGATGATTTGAAAGGTAATAAGGATTGTATCATGTACAGACATTATGATGCTGCTCAATCCATTACTCACAGTGTTGCATCATACTCGAATGTTGAAGAAAGTCAGACAACCGCACCCAACTTGTCGTTGGCAAAAGCATTTATTTGCAACGATGGCAAGGTGTACCAGAATTCAACATTGCCGGATGCTGATAAATTGGATATTGCAAGTATGGTAAAAACACGTGACCCACGTTTTGAAGCAACCTTCTGGGATAAACCGGTCGGTAATTCATCCACACTGTTGTATGCATGTAAATTTATCAGCCGCGAAGGTCCGTCCAATACAACATTGGATAAGTACAAGAGCAATACAAACACCAATGACTATCCGGTGATGCGTTATGCCGAAGTATTGTTAAACTGGATTGAGGCCAAAGCAGAATTGGCTACTTTAGGTGGTGCAGCTGTTACACAGGCAGATCTTGACTTGTCTGTAAACAAGATAAGAAACAGACCTTTGGATAAAGTTGCCATAGATAAGGGTGTAACTAAAACAGCCCCGATGAAACTGGCTGCGCTTCCGGAAGATCCTGCCCGCGATGCAGATGTATCTGCACTTATTTGGGAAATCCGTCGCGAACGTCGTATGGAATTTGTTTTCGAACATTCACGTCTGTTGGATATCAAGCGTTGGAAGAAAATCGAGTATATGAATTGTACTAAGTACAGCGATAACCTTAAAGGTCCGTGGATTAATTTCAAAACCGATCTTCCTTCATTCTTAAAAGATTCTAACAAAGGAAAGCTCAAGGTTACGAAAAGAGATGGAACAGTGGTGGTATACAATGGTACTAACGGAGACGATATGGTAGGCTTCTACAATGTTGAGAATGCTTCGGATCGTCAGGCGTTTACCGACCGTGTTTATCTTTCACCTGTTGGACAGGGACAAATTGATGCTTATGCAGAAAAAGGATTCACGTTGTCTCAGAACCCTGGATGGACAAATTAACAATAGATATCTTCCGGAAGATCCTGCCCGCGATGCAGATGTATCTGCACTTATTTGGGAAATCCGTCGCGAACGTCGTATGGAATTTGTTTTCGAACATTCACGTCTGTTGGATATCAAGCGTTGGAAGAAAATCGAGTATATGAATTGTACTAAGTACAGCGATAACCTTAAAGGTCCGTGGATTAATTTCAAAACCGATCTTCCTTCATTCTTAAAAGATTCTAACAAAGGAAAGCTCAAGGTTACGAAAAGAGATGGAACAGTGGTGGTATACAATGGTACTAACGGAGACGATATGGTAGGCTTCTACAATGTTGAGAATGCTTCGGATCGTCAGGCGTTTACCGACCGTGTTTATCTTTCACCTGTTGGACAGGGACAAATTGATGCTTATGCAGAAAAAGGATTCACGTTGTCTCAGAACCCTGGATGGACAAATTAACAATAGATATAGATCTTAATAGTATGTAAAAAGGCGGGGGGGTAGTCACTCCAGAAGAGGCTACCCCCTTTTTATAACTTTCCACAAAGTTGTTGAATCATGAATAGAATAATAGTAACCATTGTTTTTTGTATAGGATGGATGGTCTGCAGTGCACAGACAAAGCCTGTAGCAGTCGGTGCAGAAGCTACCAATGAGTATTTCCCTTTGTTAAAGGGCAAGCGTATCGCTGTATTATCCAATCATACAGGCATGGTCGGAAATGAACATCTGGTGGATTTGTTGAAACGTAAAGATTTTAATGTAGTTTGTATTTTTTCTCCTGAACATGGCTTCAGAGGGAATGCAGATGCCGGCGAACATGTATCAAGTTCGATGGATGAGAAAACCGGGATTCCCATTCTTTCCCTTTATGACGGAGATACCGGAAAACCATCTGTAAAATCAATGTCTCTGTTTGATGTATTGGTATTTGACCTGCAGGATGTTGGCTTACGATTTTATACCTATTATGCTACCATGGTACGTATGATGGATGCCTGTGCAGAGTCGCAGAAAAAAATGATAATTCTTGACCGGCCTAATCCGAACGGACACTATGTAGATGGTCCGATTCTGGATATGAAGTATAAGTCGGGTGTGGGCTGGCTGCCTATTCCGGTTGTTCATGGAATGACGTTAGGAGAACTGGCAATGATGGTGAATGGCGAAAAATGGCTTCCGGAAGGACGTATTTGCGACATATCCGTAATCAAGTGTAAAAATTATACCCACCAGACGATGTATCAGCTGCCCATTGCTCCTTCACCCAATCTACCCACAATGAAGGCGGTTTACATGTATCCTTCCACCTGCTATTTTGAAGCTACACCGGTAAGTCTGGGAAGAGGAACCGACAAACCGTTTTTGGTATACGGACACCCCAATATGCTTTCCTATTCTTTTAGTTTTACTCCCCGAAGTATTCCCGGAGCAAAGAATCCTCCGCAGCTCAACAAAATTTGTTATGGAGTAGATTTAAGTAACCTTTCCGATTCTGATATATGGAAAAAAGGTGTAGATTTGACCTACCTGATTGATGCTTATACCAACTTGAATATGGGAGATCATTTTTTCAGATCTTTCTTTGAGAAGCTTATAGGTGTAAGTTACGTCAGAGAGATGATAAAAGATGGATGTTCTGCTGATGAAATTAAGAAAAAGTGGTCGGATGATGTAGAAAAATTCAAAAAGCAGCGAGCTCCCTATCTTTTATATCAAGAGTAATCGGACTAATTAAATTCTAATATCATTTAAATCTAACACAATGACTCCATTTCTTGTATTGGCTACGATTGCTGTCTATTTTATTGTATTATTTGCAATCTCATGGCTGGCCGGCAGACATGCCGATAACCAAGGTTTCTTTATTGGAAACAGAAAATCTTCGTGGTATGTTGTTGCCTTTGCAATGATCGGTTCCAGTATTTCGGGAGTAACTTTTATTTCGGTACCCGGCTGGGTGGCGGTAAATAACTTTTCTTACTTACAAATGGTGCTCGGCTTTATTGCCGGAACCTTGTTGATTGCTTATGCTTTAATTCCTTTGTTTTATAAACTCAAGGTGGTTTCTATCTATGAATATCTTGAAAACCGCTTTGGCATCTCCACCTATAAAACAGGAGCCTGGTTCTTTTTTATTTCCAAAATGTTAGGAGCCTCCATCCGGTTGTTCCTGGTTTGTGTGGTGTTACAGTTGCTGGTATTCGACCCCATACATCTTCCATTTATACTGAACGTATTTTTTACGGTTGCGTTGGTTTGGCTTTACACATTCAATGGTGGAGTAAAGGTCCTGATCTGGACAGACACATTAAAAACCTGCTGCCTTATTATCTCTGTTGTTCTTTGTATAACTTTCATCGCATCCGATCTGCAGTTGGATTTCATGGGAATGGTTAGAGCCGTTACCGATAATGATTATTCCAAGGTGTTTTTCTTCGACGATGTGAATGACAAACGATTCTTCTGGAAACAATTTCTGGCCGGTGTTTTCACTGTTATAGCTATGACCGGATTGGATCAGGATATGATGCAACGGAATCTAAGCTGTAAGAATCCGGCCGATTCTCAAAAGAATATGGTTACCAGCGTTATCTTTCAATTTATCGTGATTGCCATGTTTCTCATGTTGGGAGTCCTTCTCTACATATATGTTCAGGCTAAAAATATTGCACTCCCTGCAAAATCAGACGAATTATTTCCGATGATCGCCACGCAGGGATATTTCCCAACAATTGTGGGGATCTTATTTATCGTAGGGTTGATCTCTTCAGCCTATTCGGCTGCCGGTTCAGCTTTAACGGCGCTGACCACCTCTTTTACGGTCGACATATTAGGCACACTTAAGAAGCATACCGACGAAGAGGCAGCCAGATCAAGAAAAAAAGTCCATATCGGGATGGCGTTTGTCATGGGGCTGGTTATCGTCGTTGTAAACGCACTCAACAATACCAGTGTTATCGATGCCGTCTACATTCTGGCCAGTTATACATACGGACCCATTCTCGGATTGTTCGCGTTCGGCATCTTTACGAAAAAGGCTGTGAAGGATAAGTATATCCCACTGGTTGCTATTCTTTCCCCCCTGTTTTGTCTGATGGTGGATTTGAATTCGGAACAATGGTTTAACGGGTACTCATTCAGTTATGAACTGCTTATCATCAATGCCCTGTTCACGTTTGTCGGACTTTGTTTATTTATTAAAAAAGGAAAAGTACAACCATGAAAAAGAATATTTGTCATAGCTTGATCCTGTTACTGCTGGTTAGCATCGGATCTTTAACTGCGCAGAATGGATCTTTGGCAACCCGGCAGTCCATCGCCCGTTTTCTTAATTCGCATGTGTCGGGTGAGCTGGCTATAGGAAAAATTACGGTAGATTCGCTTACCATCCTCGATAAAGCTAAAAAGGTCCGGGTGGTTGCCTCTGTAAACTGTTCGTATATTCCCTTTACACAGCAACGTGTTCTGGTTGTCTACGATTCGATCCGGAATATTCTTCCTTCGTCTTATGCCAGTTATAAAGTGGAATTGGTGACCGATAATCAACCCATCGAAAATCTGGTTACCGGTCAATCCAGAAAATATACTTTCCGCAATAAAGTGGACAAACCTTTAGTTACTGCGTTGTCTAAACCATTTAAAGCAGAAAAAGGATTACGTAACAAACATATAGCCCTTTGGCAAAGTCACGGTTTTTATTTTGAACAGAAATTAAACCGTTGGGAGTGGCAACGGGCCCGTATTTTTCAAACGGTAGAAGATTTATATACACAAAGCTATGTACTTCCATTCCTGGTACCCATGCTCGAAAATGCAGGAGCCAATGTCTTGTTGCCCAGAGAAAGAGATACGCAGACACTTGAAGTGATTGTAGATAATGACAAAGCGACCCATCCATCCGTTTACAAAGAGATTCAGGGAGACAAGCCCTGGTCGGTCGGATTTGGTAAGGGGTTTGCGATGCTGAAAGATCAGTATATTGAGACTGATAACCCGTTTCAGGACGGTACATTCCGGCAAACGGTTACCCGTAAGAAAGGAAAAGAGAGCCTGGCCGAATGGATTCCTTCCCTATCAAAAGCAGGAAAGTATGCTGTATATGTATCTTACAAGACTTTACCGGAAAGCACCGAAGACGCCTTATATACCGTCTACCATAAGGGCGGAAAGAGCCAGTTCCGTGTGAACCAGCAAATGGGAGGCGGCACCTGGATATACCTGGGACATTTCATGTTCGACCAAGGAATGAATGAGTCTTGTAAGGTTCAACTCTCCAATCTTTCGTCTAAAAACAACCGGATTGTTACGGCAGACGGTGTGAAAATAGGAGGCGGATATGGTACCATTGCTCGTAAAGTGAACAATTCGGGTATCGTATCGGAGAATACAAAAAGCTCCGACAACTCCGGACCGAAAGTGCTTCAGAGTCAGCTTTCCATCCCTTATCAATACGAAGTGAGCGGCTATCCCCGCTTTACCGAAGGCGCCCGGTATTGGTTGCAGTATGCAGGCTTTCCGGATACAGTATATACACAAAGCAAAGGGGTAAACGACTATACGGATGATTATAAGAGCAGAGGCATCTGGGTGAATTATCTTTCGGGAGGTTCAAGCGTTGCACCAAAAGAAAAAGGGTTAAATATTCCGGTTGATCTGGCTTTTGCGTTCCATACGGATGCCGGTACTACCCTGAATGATTCTATTATTGGAACGTTGGGTATCTTCTTTACCAAGGAGGGAGACGAAACCTTCGGGAATAAGGCTTCGCGTTATGTTTCAAGAGATCTGACGGATTTGATCCAGACAGAAATTGTGAAGGATATCCGCAGCCTGTACGAACCCGCCTGGTCGAGAAGAGGTATGTGGAACCAGTCCTATTTTGAGGCACGTACCCCCAGAGTCCCCACCATGTTGCTGGAACTGCTCTCGCATCAGAATTTTGCGGATATGCGTTACGGACTCGATCCTCGTTTCCGCTTTACGGTAAGTCGGGCGATCTATAAAGGGATGCTTAAATTCATCGCTTTGCAGTACAACCAGCCCTTTGTGGTTCAACCCTTGCCTGTCGACCATTTCAGTGTTCGTTTTACAGGTGCTGAAGAGGTGGAGCTTGGTTGGCAGGCCGTCCGCGATTCGCTGGAGCCTACCGCTGTGGCCAACAAATATATACTATATACGCGTAAGGGTAACGCCGATTTCGATAACGGAGTGGTGGTTACATCCAATAATATCAGGCTGCACCAGGAGCCCGGTATTATCTATAGCTATAAAGTGACTGCTCTGAATGAGGGAGGGGAGAGTTTCCCATCCGAAGTTCTTTCGGCGTGCCGTGTAAAAGATGAGAAAGGGGTGGTGCTGGTTGTTAATGGGTTCGACCGGGTAAGCGGACCGGCCGACTTTGTCGCGGATAGTATCGCAGGGTTCTACGATCCCAAAGATCATGGCGTCCCCTACTTGAACGATATCAGTTTTATTGGAAGTCAGTATGAATTCCGTCGTTCAAAACCGTGGACCGACGATGATGCTCCTGGCTTTGGAGCCAGCCGTGCGAACTACGAAACCAAGGTGATTGCCGGAAACAGCTTCGATTATCCGGCTATGCACGGACAGTCTATCGTAAAGGCCGGGTATTCATTCGTATCCTCCAGTGATGAATCTGTAGGATCCGGCAAGGTTAATCTAATGGAATACCCTGTTGTAGACCTGATTCTGGGCAAAGAGCGTCAGACCCAGATAGGCCGTGGTGTATTTGATTCTCAGTTTAAGACCTTCCCGGCCGAACTGCAACAAACCATCACCGCCTATTGCAATCAGGGAGGTAATGTGCTTGTAAGCGGAGCCTACGTGGGTACCGATCTATGGGACAACGGTGAGGTGAACGTACAGGATCTGGATTTCGCAAAGAAAGTACTTAAATATAACTGGCGTACCGGACAGGCTTCTGTAACCGGCGAAGTTAAAAGTGTCCAGTCTCCTTTCCGGATGATTTCAGGCCACTATGAGTTTTACAACGAGCTGAACGAGCATTCGTATGTGGTGGAGTCGCCCGACGCAATCGAACCAGCCGATCCGGCCTGCTTTACTATCTACCGATACAGCGAAAACAATCTGAGTGCAGGTGTTGCCTATAAAGGAAAATATAAAACCTGCGTATTGGGTTTCCCTATCGAGACCCTTAAGTCGGACGAGCAACGAGATAAACTGATGGCAGACATTTTACTTTTTATGTCGTCCAAATAACATATTGAAATAGAAAATAGTAGTATAGATTATAAAACTGAATTGAAATGAAAAGAATTAACTGCTTTATACCGTTCCAGGATGCTGCACAGGTTGCACACACGGTTAAAGGACTGAAAGAATCGGATTTGGTATCCAAAATATATTTATTAGCAACCGAAACAGTATCGGATGCTCCGGAAGGTTGTACGGTTGTTCCTGTACAATCGCTGAATTCCACCGATGCAGTCCGTAAAATAGCTGCGCTTGCGGATGCCGACTATACCATGCTGTATACAAAGTATACTTCGCTGGAGTTAGGTATGTTCGCACTAGAGCGTATGTTGCATATCGCCGATGATTCGGCTGCCGGAATGGTGTATGCCGACCATTATATCGTAACCAACGGAACTGCCAAAAATAATCCCGTTATTTCTTACCAGCAGGGAAGTCTGCGCGACGACTTTAATTTCGGGTCTGTACTCATTTATAATACGAGTGTATTGAAAGAGGCTGTAGCGCAGATGACTGCCGATTACCAGTTTGCCGGACTTTACGACTTGCGACTCAAAGCTTCTCAGAAAGCATCGCTGGTTCACATCAACGAATATCTTTATTCGGAAGTAGAGCAGGATACACGTAAAAGCGGCGAAAAGATCTTCGACTATGTGGATCCTAAAAATCGTGCCGTTCAGATTGAGATGGAAGAGGCCTGTACGCAACACCTTAAGGCGATCGGCGGATACCTGGCTCCGGAATTCAGACAAATTGAATTCAATGCAGGCGACTTTGAATTTGAGGCGTCCGTAATCATCCCGGTCAGAAACCGTATCCGTACCATTAAAGATGCCATACGATCGGTACTGAATCAGAAGACTACCTTCAAATTCAACCTCATTGTGATTGATAATTATTCCACCGACGGAACTTCCGAAGCAATCGACGAATTTGCTTCAGACGCCCGTTTGATCCATCTGATTCCGGAACGGAAAGATCTGGGTATCGGAGGTTGCTGGAATGCCGGGGTACATCATCCCATGTGCGGTAAATTTGCTGTGCAGCTGGACAGCGACGATGTCTACAGCGACGAGAACACCCTGCAAAAGATGGTCAACGCCTTCTACGAACAGAACTGTGCCATGGTGGTAGGTACCTATATGATGACCGATTTCAATATGAACATGATTGCACCGGGTATTATCGATCACAAAGAGTGGACCCCCGAAAATGGCCGCAACAATGCCCTGCGTATCAATGGACTGGGAGCGCCACGTGCTTTCTATACCCCCGTTCTCCGGGAGATAAAGGTGCCAAACACCAGCTATGGCGAAGATTATGCACTGGGACTAAACTTCTCCCGTCACTATCAGATCGGCCGTGTGTACGACGTCGTATATATGTGCCGCCGCTGGGAAGATAATTCCGATGCATCGCTGGATGTAGTAAAGATGAATGGACATAATACCTACAAGGATCGTATCCGTACGTGGGAATTACAGGCCCGTATTGCGTTGAACAACAGAAAATAACAGGTATGGTTTCCAATCAAACGGTAAAAGAATTACTGGCAGAACAGCTGATATCCTGGCCCATGGCCCGTACGGGCTATGAGGCACTCCGCGAGGTGCAGTCGAAGGAGCTGGATGTTAACGGCTACACCTTCCGGGTACAGTTCAATCCGGCCCGTATCCGCTCTTCGGCAGCCAACGTAGATGCCAAAGCCATTCAGGAACGGCCTTGCTTTCTTTGTAAGCAAAACCTGCCAGCCCAGCAGAAGGCACTTCCATTCGGCGAAGGCTACAGCATCCTGGTGAATCCGTTCCCCATATTCGAACAACATTTCACCATCCCTGCGGTAAAGCACGAAGACCAGCTGATACACGGGCGGCTGACAGATATGCTGGAGCTTGCAGCGCTGTTATCCGATTTTGTATTGTTCTACAACGGTCCCAAATGCGGTGCATCCGCTCCGGATCATATCCACTTCCAGGCCGGAAACAAAGGGTTCCTGCCTGTGGAAGCCGATTGGCGGCGTGCTGCCGGCGAGCCTGCTGTCCGTCACAACGGCACCAGCGTATACGCATTAAAAGGATATCCGGTCCCGATGCTGGTGCTTTCCGGAGACAACGCAGCTGCGATCACCGGATTATTCGACCGTATTTATTCGCTCATGGACACCGGAACAGAGGCAGAGCCGATGATGAATCTGCTTGCCTGGGTGGAAGACGGACAATGGATTCTCTGTGTGATGCCAAGGACACTTCATCGTCCGGCATGCTATTTCAAGGAGGGAGACGGAAACCTGCTGATCAGTCCCGCTTCGGTGGACCTTGGTGGGGTTTTTATCACTCCTCAGGCGAAGGATTACGAGAAAATAACCTCACAGGATATCCGGGAGATCCTTCAGGAAGTCTGCCTGAGCGAAGCCGGAATACAAGAAATAATTCATAAACTTACGAAGTCACTGCAGGTAGACGCCTGAGTGTACTTCCGAATCTTAAAGCTTAAGTCATGAAAAATAAACAAGTTTCACCCTGGGCGTGGGTACCCACCTTGTATTTTGCACAAGGACTACCTTATGTCGCCGTTATGACCATTTCTGTAATCATGTATAAGCGTCTGGGTATATCCAATACCGACATCGCCCTGTACACAAGCTGGCTCTATCTACCGTGGGTAATCAAACCATTCTGGAGCCCGTTTGTAGATTTACTGAAAACAAAACGGTGGTGGGTTGTTACGATGCAGATGTTGGTAGGTGCAGGATTGGCGGGAGTAGCCTTTACGCTTCCTACGGATTTTTTCTTTCAGGCTTCGTTGGCCGTATTCTGGCTGGTCGCTTTCAGCTCAGCCACCCACGATATCGCTGCCGACGGGTATTACATGTTGGCACTCGAACCGCATGAACAGGCCTTCTTTGTGGGAATCCGTAGCACGTTCTACCGTATTTCGACCATAGCCGGACAAGGTATCCTGGTTATGATTGCCGGCGCACTGGAAACCAGCACCGGCAAGATACCTATGTCGTGGTCCATCACCTTCTTCATCATGGCGGGTCTGTTCATCGCCTTTTGCCTGTATCACAAATTCATATTGCCTAAGCCCGCTTCAGACAAGCCGTCGGTTACGGTTACAGCATCCAATCTGATGAAAGAGTTTTTTGCCACTTTCGCCTCCTTCTTCAAGAAGAAACAGGTAGCCATCGCCATTCTGTTTATGCTGTTCTACCGCTTTCCCGAAGCGCAGCTGGTTAAGCTGATCACTCCGTTCCTGATCGACCCGCGCGAAGTAGGGGGACTGGGACTGACAACCACCGAGATCGGGCTGACGTATGGTACCATCGGTATCATCGGACTTACTGTAGGTGGAATTCTGGGAGGTATCCTCGCTTCAAGAGGTGGATTGAAAAAATGGTTGTGGCCTATGGCGTTAATCATCTCTTTGCCGAACATAGCCTTCGTATACCTGGCCAGCGTTCAACCGGAAAGCTTTTGGGTAATCAATCTTTGTGTGTTTATAGAGCAGTTCGGATACGGATTCGGATTCACGGCCTATATGTTATACATGATCTATTTCTCGGACGGCGAGCACAAAACAGCCCACTATGCCATCTGTACCGCATTCATGGCACTGGGTATGATGTTGCCGGGTATGGCTGCCGGCTGGTTGCAGGAACAGCTGGGTTACGAAAACTTCTTCATCTGGGTGATGATCTGCTGTATCGGAACCCTGGTGGTTACGGCCTTCCTTAAAGTGGATCCTAATTTTGCTAAAAAACAGAAAGAATAATGAAAGTTATAAAATACATCCTACTTGCTATGATCCCGTTTTTTGCGGGAACGGCATTTGCTCAGAAAATAAGAATCCAGACAGGAATAGAGGTTCTTAAAAATAGTAATTTCAAGATATTGGAGGGGAAAAGAGTGGGCTTGATCACCAATCCTACCGGAGTGGACAACCAGCTCAAATCCACCATCGATATTCTGCATGAAGCTCCCAACGTAAATCTGGTAGCGCTGTTCGGTCCGGAACACGGCGTGCGCGGCGATGTGCATGCAGGCGATCATGTGGACAACTCTTCCGATCCCACCACCGGTCTTCCCGTTGGTTCACTCTATGGCAAGACCCGCAAGGCTACCCCCGATATGTTGAAGGGCATCGATGTGCTGGTCTACGATATCCAGGATATCGGTTGCCGTTCGTTCACCTACATCAGTACGATGGGACTGGCTATGGAAGCGGCAGCCGAAAACAATATCGAATTTGTGGTACTCGACAGACCCAATCCCCTGGGGGGACTCAAGGTGGAGGGTAATCTGGCCGAAGATGGATACATCTCCTTTGTAAGCCAGTTCAAAATTCCTTACCTCTATGGACTTACCTGTGGCGAGTTGGCACAGATGCTCAACGAAGAAAACATGCTTGCCAAGCAATGTAAACTAACGGTAGTGAAGATGAAAGGATGGAAGCGCAAGATGGATTACACCCAGACCGGATTGCAATGGATCCCGTCGTCGCCCCACATCCCCCATGCCCATTCGGCCTTTTTCTATCCCGTGTCCGGTATCGTAGGCGAGCTGGGCTATCTCTCCATCGGCGTAGGATACACCATCCCTTTCCAGATGTTTGCAGCCGATTGGATCAAGGCGGAAGAGTTTGCTTCGGCACTCAACAACCTCCATCTGCCGGGTGTTCACTTCCGTCCCATGCACCTTAAACCCTTCTATTCCGTAGGTGTAGGCACACAGATGCAAGGGGTGCAGGTACATCTTACCGATTACCAGAAGGCCAACCTGTCCGAGATCCAGTTTTATGTCATGCAGGTGATCGCCCAGCTATATCCCGATAAAGCAGTTTTCGCCAACGCCAACGAAAAGCGCTTCGATATGTTCGACAAAGTGTCCGGCAGCAACCAGATCCGTCTGCTGTTTGCCAAAAACAACCGCTTCGAAGACATTCAAGCCTATTGGAACAAAGATGTGGAGGCATTTAAGAAACTTTCAAAAAAATATTATCTCTATAAATAAAGAGATAAATAAGACAGACAGATATGATACTGATAGCAGATAGTGGTTCAACTAAAACCGATTGGTGCCTGGTTGATAAGGGGGCGCTGGTTAAGCAGGTCTTCACGAAAGGGACCAATCCCTTTTTTCAGACCGAAGATGAAATCAGCGGCGAGGTAGAGCAGAACCTGCTGCCTTTTATAGAGGCAACCAAGGTGGAAGCCGTATGGTTCTACGGAGCCGGATGCGCTTTCCCCGAAAAGAATGAAATAGTACGCAAGGCGATAGCACGCCACCTGGATGTACCCATCGAGGTAGGCAGCGATATGTTGGGTGCCGCCCGTGGCTTATGCGGCAGACAGCCGGGTATCGCCTGCATCATGGGCACCGGATCCAACTCCTGTTTTTACGATGGGAAGGAGATTGTAAGCAACGTATCGCCCCTGGGATTCATCCTGGGCGACGAAGGGAGCGGTGCGGTACTGGGCAAACTGCTGGTGGGCGATATCCTCAAGAACCAACTGCCGGCCGCATTGAAAGAAGAATTCCTGGCAACGTACGAATTAACACCGGCCATCATCCTGGAGAGAGTCTACAAAAAGCCTTTCCCCAACCGGTTCCTGGCCAGTGTGTCGCCTTTCCTGGTGGCGCACCTCGATGTGCCCGAAGTACATTCGCTGGTGCTCAATGCCTTCAAAGCCTTTTTCAACCGCAATGTAAAACAGTACGATTACCAGCATAATCCGGTTCATCTCATCGGATCCGTGGCCTGGTATTACAGAACCGTATTGGAAGAGGCAGCGGCGGAGACCGGCATACAGATCGGCACCATTATGCAGAGTCCCATGGACGGACTTATTTCCTATCATTCAGAAAAAAATTAAATTAGACAACAGATGGCTTTTGTAAAAATAACAGAACAACCCTCCTTGTACGACGACCTGGAAAAGAAGTCGGTACTGGAACTATTACAGGAGATTAATGCTGAAGATCAGCGTGTGGCACTTGCCGTACAGAAAGTGATTCCGCAGATAGAGAAACTGGTTTCACAGATTGTTCCCCGCATGAAGCAGGGGGGACGTATATTCTATATGGGTGCCGGTACCAGCGGACGCCTGGGGGTATTAGACGCCTCCGAGATTCCTCCTACCTTCGGCATGCCCCCTACGTTGGTGGTGGGATTGATCGCCGGTGGAGATGTGGCCCTTCGCAACCCGGTGGAGAATGCCGAAGACGATGCGGAGCGTGGCTGGATCGAGCTGCAGGAACGTCACATAAACGAAAAAGATACGGTTATCGGCATTGCCGCCTCGGGTACCACACCCTATGTGCTGGGCGCTTTACGTAATGCACGGGCCCATGGAATCCTTACCGCATCCATAAGCAGCAACCCCGATTCTCCCATTTCGAAAGAGGCCGAAATCCCCATCGAAATGATTGTAGGTCCGGAGTTCGTTACAGGCAGCTCCCGCATGAAATCCGGAACGGGACAGAAGATGATCCTGAACATGATCACCACCACCACCATGATCAAGCTGGGCCGGGTAAAGGGCAACCGCATGGTGAACATGCAGCTGAGCAACCAGAAGTTGGTGGACCGGGGTACACGCATGGTGATGGAAGAACTTAATCTGGAGTACGACCAGTCCCAACGCCTGCTCCTTATGTATGGTTCGGTAAAGAATGCGGTGGATGCCTATCGCGAAAATAATAAAGGATGAGCCTCATGAGACGTATATCCTATATTTTGATTCTATGCCTGAGCATCTTATTTGTTCAGGCAAAGGATTTTCGTTTTGCGTTGTTCACCGATCTGCACATCACCCATTCCACTCCCGCTGTGGAGGACCTGCAGCGTGCCGTGGATCAGGTGAATGCCACCTCCGGAATCGACTTCGTCCTTGTTTCCGGCGATATCACCGAAGAGGGAGACCTGGCCTCGTTGCAAAAGGCAAAGTCCCTCCTGGACAAGCTGAAGGTTCCCTACTACATAACGTCCGGCAACCACGAAACCAAATGGAGCGAGTCCGGCTGTACCGATTTCAACAAGGTATTCGGGTCCGATCGCTTTCGATTCGAACACAACGGATACCTGTTCTTAGGATTTAATTCGGGTCCGGTGATGCGTATGGCCGACGGCCATGTAGCTCCGCAGGATATCTCATGGCTCAAGCAGGAGCTGACCAAGGCAGGGGCGGAGAAGCCGGTGATACTGGTGTCCCATTATCCCCTGCAGGATGGCGACGTGGACAATTGGTACGAGGTGACCGATGCCGTTCGTCCGTTCAATATCAAGGTAGTCCTGGGAGGTCATTACCATAGCAACCGACAGCTGTTTTACGACGGGATACCGGGACTGCTCAACCGTTCCACCCTGCGGGCGAAAGCGGACGCAGGTGGCTATTCCATCTACCAGGTAACCAACGATTCGATTGTTGTATCTGAACAGACCATCGGCGGCGAACCCAAACGGTGGGCAGGTGTGTCTTTGACCAACACCTATTACACAGCCGACAACTCCACTTATAAACGTCCCGATTTCTCCGTAAATAAAAGCTACCCCCAGGTAAAAATGGGTTGGTCGGCCGCCACCGGAAAAGGCATCTACTCATCCCCCGTGGTATACAACAACTCTGTGTATGTGGGCGACGATTTAGGCGAACTCTCGTGCTACACCCTGAAGGAGGGTAAGCTGAAATGGACATTCAAGAGTAACGCGCGCATCGTAGGCACCCCCGATGCCGGCAACGGAGTGGTGGTATTCGGTTCTGCCGATGCATCCATCTACGGAGTGGACGCCAAAAGCGGCCAATTACGCTGGAAGATGGAAACACCCAAGGCAGTGCTTGGGGCGGTGACTATCCAAAAAGGAATAGCCTATGTAGGCGGAAGCAGCGGATCCTTCTATGCGATAGACGTAAAAACCGGTCGGCTTCAGTGGGAATTCACCGGCGTGAAAGGATACATCGAGACCAAACCGCTGGTGTATGGCGACAAAGTGATATTCGGAGCATGGGATAACAACCTGTATGCCCTGGAAAAGGCAACCGGCCGTAAAGTCTGGTCGTGGGATGCCGGCCTTACCCGCATGCATTTCTCACCCGCCGCCGTATGGCCCGTTGCAGCGGCAGGCAATGTGTATGTAACCGCCCCCGACCGGGTGATGAGTGCCATCGACCTGCAGAGCGGACAGACCGTCTGGCGTACCAAGCAGTCGGTCGTACGCGAAACCATCGGTCTGTCTGCCGACTCGAAACAGCTCTACAGCAAAACCATGCAAGACAGTCTGGTTTGCTACGCAACCGGACCGGAGGTAAAACAACTGTGGGCCTGCAACGTAGGTTTTGGATACGAACATGCCCCCTCCATGCCTGTGGAAAAAGAGGGCGTTGTTTTTGGCAGTACACGAAGCGGACTCCTGTTTGCCGTAGAGGCAAAATCGGGCCGTCTGCTCTGGAAATATAAAGTAGGCAACTCCCTTATCAGTACCGTTGTACCCCTAAGCAAGAACCGTTGCCTGTTTACAAGCTCCGACGGCACCGTAGGGCTGCTGGAAGCCGGTACCAAATAAACACCAACAATACAGGAGATATGAAGAAGTACTTCATTGGATTAGGATTGGTTGTGCTTGCATTACAATTGCAGGCACAACCTTTGCAGCGCACCCGTCCCGACAAAGTAGGGATGGACCCTGCTAAATTTATCTATGCCGACCAGGTGATACACCAGGCCATCGATAAACACGAAATCCCGGGAGCCGTGCTGGCGGTGGTCCGGCATGGAAAGATGGCCTACATCAAAGCCTACGGAAACCGGCAGGTCTACCCCGATACGCTTAAGATGGAAGAAAGTACCGTATTCGACCTCGCATCCGTAAGTAAATCGGTCTCCACGGCCATCAGCACCCTGGTGCTTATCGAGCAGGGCAAGATCCGCCTGCAAGACAATGTAAGTCTGTACATCCCCGGCTTCAAACCCTGGACCGATGCCAAAGGCAACACCGTGAACATCAAAGTGGTGGACCTGCTCACCCACACCTCGGGACTGCCACCCTATGCCAGTGTAACCGAATTGAAAGCAACCTACGGAGCACCCAACCCGGCCGGACTCATCGAATACATAGCCGGCTGCAGACGAGACTTTGCTCCCAAAACAGCCTTTCAATACAGCTGTCTCAATTACATAACGCTGCAACGGATCATCGAAACCGCTTCGGGAACCAACCTGCGAGCCTTTGCCAAAAAGCACATCTTCGACGTCCTTGAGATGAACAGCACCGACTACCTCCCCACCGGACAATTACGCGACCGCTGCGCAGCCACCGAGAAGCAACCGGATGGATCCGTATTGAAAGGCGACGTACACGACCCGCTGGCACGCATCATGAACGGAGGCATATCCGGCAATGCCGGCGTATTCTCCACCGCAGACGACCTTGCCATCCTGGCGGCGGCACTGCTTAACGGCGGCGAATACCACAAGAAGCGCATCCTGGGACCCCAGACCGTCCGTGCCATGCGCACCGTACCCCGCGAAGTCAGCTCACTGGGCCGCACCCTGGGCTGGGACATCTTCTCACCCTATGCCTCCAATACCGGCGATCTGTTCAGCTCCTACACCTACGGCCACACCGGCTATACAGGCACCTCCTTTATAATAGACCCCTACACCGATACGGCCGTGATCCTGCTCTCCAACGCAGTCCACCCCGCCGACAAAGGCAGCGTAGTACGCCTCCGCTCGTTGATAGCCAACATCGTAGC
>VSSQ01000288.1_pt1 | contig 48256 bp, 54 predicted proteins | sample 4763081 | NCBI WGS metagenome assembly VSSQ01 (sample SAMN12137344, study PRJNA551015) | bioreactor metagenome | isolation source: SDC9 anaerobic chlorinated ethene degrading culture | place: USA: Knoxville, Tennesee | collected 2015-01-01
GATCTCGTCAGAGACGAGTTTTTCGGGATGAAAAGGAATATTAGTGAAGTACTGTCATCGGGAGCGTTCGGGCAAATCCTGTCGCCGCCCCAGCGGCTCAACTATAATTTTTAGATTATCCTCTTCTATCTTATTAGATGATATTGGAAATCAACACTTAGGATGATTAATATCAATATTTTGCGTCAGGAGGCGTTGAGCTGTAGATTCAAGTGTGAATCTCATTTCATATTTCCCCTTTGTCAATCTTGATGTTGATATATTCAATTCGAATATATTTACCTGATCACAGCCAGCGATAATGTTAAATTCATCTTTCAATATTACATTTACACGAGGTTTGGTTGTCACTCTTGAAATGAAGGAAGTATTCTCATCTTTAGAGACCAACTCAAACAGAACAGTGGCTCCAGGTGCATGATTAGTCACTCCGCTGAGACGAAGTGTGCCATCAAATATCGTGGGTTGGTTAAGTTCAAAAAATGGTTTTCTACAGTAAAATACGAGTTTTACATAAATATCATGTTCTGTTTTGTTGTCAATAAGATGACAGAGTTCTTCTGGAAAATTAACAGTGGTATTCTTATCCTTATCCAAAAAAATTGATGGTGTAAATGAACCATCTTCATGACGAAGTCCAATTTTCCACTCATCCGAATCAAATCTAGATAATTGAACCGTATCTCCTGACCTAATTATTGACATTTGAATAATAAGGAAATACATTATATCAGGAGTTAGAGTTTTAATAAGATCATAGGGAAAAACATAAACATAGGTATTATCCTCATATACGTCAACAAAAAATTGTGTTACAAGTGTATCTTTTGTACACAGCCAAAATGTGAGTCTACCTTGTTTGGTTATGGCAGTTCCCCTAACATATGTATGTCCTCCAAGAACTAGTTCATGGAAATTACTCGTCGCAGATAAATACGGTTTTTTAACAGAAACAGTACATGTATCATATCCATTAGATGCTTCTATCTCTTTGTCCTGCATTGGATAGGATGAAACGAGGAATGTGTATTTTCCTGTATCCAATCCCTTTATTTGCGAAGGATCAACAGCGACGCGCCATGTCCCATCCTTAAGCACAGGAATCTTGAGACTATAGTCTCCAGATTGTGTTAACGGAAGTAACTCCGCTTTTGGATAGGGAAATGCAGACAGTTGCATTTTATTGTTCAGAAGATAGAGATACACATAACTTGGTTCCAATTTTGTTGATGTCCCTTGGAAAATTACTGATTCTGTATAATAGATGGAGGATTTGTCTGAAATAATTGTAATATTTCCCTGATTGTTAGATTGTTTGACCGTTGGGTCCAAGAGGATATTGACTTGCTCAGTTACATCTTGGCATACATGGTAGACTAAGTTTGTAGTATCTTTAAATGGATATATTGTGTGATTTTTCTTCACTTTATTTTTGAATTCATCGAGTTTTTTTGCATCATCTCCTCTATCTACGTAAATTGGGAGAATTTTTGCATGATCTTCATCAATGCAGTAGGCAAGTACCCTCATCTCTTTTTTTACGGCTGCATCATATTCAATTTCTGTGTATGATTTTCCATTATAAGATCTGTATTTTCCTTCATCGCAGGAGTATGAACACCCGTATCGCATTCCGAGAATTAAAACAAATAGTTTTGCTGTATTTAATACGTTCAGACATGTTTCCAATGGTGGTTCTGGTTTCGCACCAAAAAATTCCATTGCTTTTGGATCTAAGCCCATTTCTTTAAGTAACAGATTGACGGCATTTCGCTCCTCTTCTAGACCAACTTTAGGAGAACTTACAAATACTGGGATGTAGGTGTTTTTAAATCGGTTTTCTTCACCAACGATATTTTTAATTATTTCTTCGATATTTTCTTCAGGATTTAGTTTTGAGGTTGGATCATCACTTCTAAGCATTATGTCACATACCCACACTATTCAAAGATATGATGTGTTATATCGGTTTAAATTATCATAAATGTATTTAGAAGAGGGATGGATGTTAATCCAGATGATTTTTATGGGAGATGGAGCTCAGATAAAAATAATGGGGATATACAATATGGAGCCGCTGGGGCGGCGACAGGATTTGCCCGAACGCTCCCGATGAGGGGCGAGCAAGACAGCGAAGCTGGATTGCGAGAGTGAGGAGAAGCAAATCCGATTCTGCTCGCCCGAAGGGCGGATTCGCGCCGATTCGCGGTTGGTTTTTCTCATACATCCACACCCAGCCAAATCCTTCCTTCTCAGAGCTTACCAGTCTCCCCCCATCCTTCCACCCCTGTCCCCCTTTTCGTGAATTTCGTTGGCGGGTTGGACGCTGAAAGCGGACGACCTCAGCTGAGCAACTCGATAGACTTGCGAGGGACGGGGTAGGGGTCTATGTACAACCACCTTACAACCAATCTAACTATTTTTCGTGTTTTCGTGTGTTTTTCGTGAATTTCGTGTGATGGAGGGTTGGAGAAACAGTCGACAACCTTAGCTGAGCAAGGCAAATGCCTTGCGAGAATGCGCTCATCAAAAACCCATGACACGAAACCAAAATACCCCCCCAAAAAAAGAACAAGAGCAGAGAAGATCCATGCAGTATATTGGAGGCTGATGACCTCTTCCCCGGTATCGACAGACTCCTTCCCGAATACCCTGCATTCTCCATCTTCTTCATCTATGATCCGGATCAGGCCCGTCATGTCTTACAGCAGTTCTTTCAGATACCCATACCCCTCCTTCTCCATCTCTTCATAGGGAATAAAGCGGAGCGCTGCGCTGTTTATACAAAAGCGTGTTCCTGTCGGCGACTCCCGGTCATTCGAAAACACATGCCCGAGATGCGAGTTTCCCGACCTGCTCTTCACCTCGATCCGTTTCATCCCAAACGACCGGTCTTCCCGTGAAATGACCGCATTCCTGTCGATGGTCTTTGCAAAAGCCGGCCACCCGCAGGAACTCTGATACTTGTCGGATGAAGTGAACAACGGCTCGCCCGTCACCACATCGACATAGATCCCCTTTTCATCCTTATTCCAGAACGCATTCTGAAATGCCGGTTCCGTCTCTCCCTTCTGTGTTACGCGAAAAGCCGTCTCATCTAACATCTCCTGGATCTTTTCCCGGTTCGGACGGGGATAGCGTCCCGGGTCTGCGATCATTTGCTCCGCCTCCAGAAACGCCGCCCTGCCGATATGACAGTAACCGTTCGGATTTTTCTCCAGATACTGCTGGTGATACTCCTCCGCTTCATAAAACGACTGCAGCGGCCCGATCTCCACCTTAAACGCCGGGTGCCGCTCCCGTTCGATCTCCGCGATCCGCAGAACGGTGTTTTTCGATGCTTCGTCGGCAAAATAGATCCCCGTCTGATACTGAGTGCCCCGGTCGTTTCCCTGTCTGTTCTCAACGGTCGGATCGATCACCCGGAAGAACGCAAAAAGCAGAGCGTCCAGACTCACTTTCGCCGGATCATACTCCACGCGAACGGTTTCCCGGTATCCGGATCTTCCTGAGGATACGGTTTCATAATCCGGGATCACGCCGGTCTTACCGTTCGCATACCCGGCAGTTGTCCTGACAACTCCCGGAATAGAACACATAAGTTTCTCCATCCCCCAGAAACAGCCGCCTGCAAAATAGATCACCGAGGTTTTCCCGCCGGACAGTATCGCCGGATCGTTTTTCTGTATAATGTTCTGTATCATAGGCACCTCTGCTATGATTGAGTATTTTCCCGGTCTGTATATATATCTCTATAAACCGGCAGGAATCGGCAAAAACATCAGCCTGCCCGCCGCCCCGCAACATACTTTAGCTTTCCCCGCAGATACTCATACAATGATAGAACTGCAGTCATCTCCCAAAGTTTACACCGGGTGGACCGAACGGAGCTGCACACCAGATGAGACCCTCAGACGGATCGAACAGCTCGTTCCGGAATCTGGGATCACCCGTGTTGCCGATATTACCGATCTTGACCGGATCGGGATCCCTGTATACTCATGCATCCGCCCGACCGCAGCCGACGGGGCGATCTCCGTCTACAACGGAAAAGGCGGAACTCCTGCCGAGGCACGTGTCGCCGGGATCATGGAAGGGATCGAACGGTATTCAGCAGAAGCGATCCCCCGTGACATCGCAAATCTTTCCTATAGCAATATCCGCAAAATCGAGACCGCTGTCGACCCGAAGGATCTGATCCTCCCTCATTCATCAGACCCGAATCTGGAGATCCCCTGGGTCGACGGATGGGACATAACCAATAATGAATCGGTCAAACTCCCGCTTTGCGCTGTCATCCATCCTAATCCGTTCAGCTATCCGACCCTGTTTCGAACCAGTTCCAATGGCATCGCATCGGGAAACACCTTAGAAGAGGCGATCTTTTATGCGCTTACTGAAGTGATCGAGCGGGATGCCTGGTCACTCGTTGAGACCACCAGAATAACCGGCCCGAAACTCACTGATCTTCCGCAAAAAGCAGCAGAAATGCTCGCCAAATTCACCGCTGCAGGAGTCGACGTGACCCTTAGAGACATCACCTCCGATATCGGGATACCCACGATCGCCGCCGTTTCCGATGATATCGAACTCAAAGATCCCCGGCTTCTTACCATAGGCATGGGGACCCACACCAACTCGGAGATCGCTATGATCAGGGCCCTCTCAGAGGTGGCCCAGAGCAGAGCGACCCAGATCCACGGAGCACGCGAGGATGCGACCCTTGCCCAGTTCCGCGAGATGATGGGATATGACCGGGTCAAACGAATGAATGCCTACTGGTTCAAAGGCGACGAGTACAGATCCGCATCAGAGATCCCGGACAATTCATCCGGCGACTTTAAAACCGACATCGAGCTGATCGTGAAAAATCTTGCCGCTGTCGGACTTGACCGGGTCATCGTCTGCGATCTCACGGACCCGGCACTCCGGATCCCGGTCGTCAGAGTCGTTGTTCCGGGTCTTGAATGTTATACCATCGACAACGAACGCAGAGGACAGAGGTGCGTGGAGATTGAACGTCGTCGTCTTCATCGGTCCTAGTCTGGATCAGGCGTCCGCCCGGTCCATTCTCCCTGATGCGGTCTATTTGCCGCCGGTGAAACGCGGAGACGCTTCTTCTGCCGCAGAAGACGCCGATATCATGGTGATCATCGACGGCGTCTTTTTCCAGGACGAGGCGGTCGGTCACCGGGAACTTCTCGGCGTGCTGAAGTCCGGGGTAAAGCTCTTTGGTTCGTCATCGATGGGGGCGCTGCGTGCATCCGAACTCGATACTCTGGGGATGACCGGTATCGGAAAGATCTATCAGCAGTATAAATCCGGCGAGATCATTGCCGATGATGAGGTCGGACTTGTCTATGATATAGAAACAGGAATCGCGCTCTCCGAACCTATGGTGAATATGCGGGCAAGTTTTTCCAAAGCCTGCCTGGACGAGATCATCACCAAAGACGAGGAGAAAGTCCTCCTTGCGGCCTGTAAAAAGATCTACTATCCCGACCGGACCTACCGCCGGGTCATCAAAGACGCCCTCGTCAGTGACGAAACAAAAACCCGGCTTTCATCCTGGCTGAAAGAGCATGCCGTTGATCAGAAACGGCTCGACGCGATCGAGTGCCTGAACACGGTGAGGGATCTTCTGTGAACGAACGCTACATCAGGCAGGTGCCCCTCCTTGGAGAGACGGGTCAGAAAATACTGAATGACACAACGGTGTTCATCGCCGGAGCCGGAGGGCTGGGCTCGCCGGCTTCCATGTACCTTGCTGCGGCAGGGATCGGTTCGATTAGGATCTGTGATCTGGACGTGATCGAGCTTTCCAATATGAACCGGCAGATCCTTCATACTGAGGATCGGATCGGGACCTCCAAAGCAGAATCCGCGAAAAAAACCCTTGAATCCCTGAATCCTGACTGCAGCGTTACGGCTCTCTCTGAAAAGATCGATGAGACCTCCGTTCTCCGGCTGATAGGCGATGCCGAGGTCATCGTTGACTGTATGGATAATTTTTCCGCACGGTTCGCTTTGAACAAAGCGGCCCTGGATCTCGGCATCCCTCTGATGCACGGGGCCGTATCCGGATTCACCGGCCAGGCGACCCTTGTCGTTCCCGGAAAAACGCCGTGCCTTTCGTGTATGTTTCAGAATGCAAACACCACGACAAAAACCCCCGTTATAGGAGCCGCTGCCGGCGTTATCGGCAGCATCGAAGCCGCCGAGGTCATCAAGCATCTCACGGGGACCGGGAGCACTCTTGCCGGCAGACTGCTGCTCTATGACGGAGCGCAGAACTCCATGGAGGTCTTTACCGTGAAAAAGAGTCCCCGCTGTCCTGTGTGCACAACCTTATAGTCTCTCGGGAAAAACATGTAAGACATGATATTGGAAACATTTCACCGGTCACAGACCGATAAGTTCCTTGGCGGCGTCTGCGGCGGGGTTGCAGAATATCTGGACGCCCCGACCTGGCTCATACGGCTCATCTGGGTCGTTTTGACATTCATCCCCTACTTGACGATCCCCAGCATCCTGATCTATATACTGATGTGGATCTTCGTTCCTCTCGGGCCAAAAGCCCTCGATCCGAATACCGTTGATGCCGAGTTCAAAGTAAAGGAATAATCATGCGTCTGCCGGAGGATCCAGAGGATCTGACTGATCCCCCGTTTTATCTGCCCCAGTTTGAAGAGGCATACCAATATATACTGAGGGAGTATTCTGTTGCTCCGCGTGACATCGGGATCTTTATTCCCTGTGCGGTGAGAAAACCCTACAGTACAAGTCCCAGCCATAAGCTGTTTCATTCCGTATTTGATAACGTGTTTCTGGATAAAACGAAGTATCATGTGGTGATCTTTGGGACCTGCGGAACGGTTCCTGCCGAACTAGAACTGATGTATCCGTTTGCCCACTATCATTATATGCTCGGCAATGTGAAGGATCAGAAGATAAAAGATGACTTTCTCAGGATCGAGACGGAACGTCTCGCCGGCTATCTGGAGAAGACGAAGGACATCTATACCTTCCGGATAGCCTACTGCATAGGTCTTTTCAGAAAAGCTATGGAAGCTGCCGTCCTCCGGACCGGGATCCCTGTCGAGATTTATCCGACAAATCCGATGATCGACAAACTCTATGATGCGGACTGTCCGTTTCCGGAAGGGAGCCTTTCGATGCAGGAGTATCTGAATGAGTTCAAAACTGCTTTGACTGAGATGAGGGACAGGTGATGGCGGCACGTGAGGTCGCGGCGGTCAGACTTGATGAGAAAAAATCAAAGTTTTACGCTCATCTCTATGAGATCGATTCGGCCGAGGATGTTGCCGCGATCCGCGAGATCCATGAAAAGCTGTATAAAAAGGCGGCCCATCACTGTTATGCGGCAGCCTGCGGAGCGTACCTGGACAGCCGGGCGGACGGGGAGGTCGGTTCTCCGGGCCGCGTGCTTGCTGAAATTCTGGAAAGGCACGGTCTTTTGCATCATGTTCTGATCGTTTCAAGACTCTTTGGCGGGATCAAGCTTGGTCCTGCAGGAGTGGCGCGGGCGTTTCGGGAGGCGGGAAACGGTGTCGTGACCGAGTATGAAGAGAGAAGAAAGGCATTATCATCCTCCGGCGACAAGTAATGGATTATGAGTGAGAAGTTATGTCCGCTGCTTGGGGAGACCTGCGTTAAGGGCTCCTGTCAGTGGTGGGATCCTGAATGGAAGGATTGTACGATGAATGTTATGGTGCGCTATCTCCGGGCGCAGGATGTCAGAGCTACGTTCGAACACAATGTTCCGGCAGAGTTCCTTGAAGGGAAACGGACCTGAAGGAATACTTTTTTTGAGAGATGTTCGTTTTTATGCGGCGCCGGATATCCAAAAAAATTAGTTCTGGTTTCCCTGAATAAACGCCAGGATCCCGTCAAGATTTTCCGCCCTGACAAAGTCTCCGCCGATCCGGAGAGCATCGATCATCTCTCTCTCGCCTTCATTCTTCGGTCCGGCTTTCTCCACCGTTTTGGCGACCATACTCAGGATCTTGCGTTTGATCATGCTGAGTTTCTCAGGAGCCACCCCTCCCCGCAGGAAAAAGAGAGGGATACCCGTGATCTTGTTGTTCTCTCTCAGCTGGGGGATCGTGGTTTCATCAGGAAACATGATCCCTACCGCGGCGGCTCCCTGCACTGAAAAGAGTTTCGCCGCTTTCTCATACCCGCTGATCTTGCCTGCGCAGATCCACCCGAGGAAAAAGATCTCTTCTCCTTTCTTCAGTTCGCTCTTCGCCGATTCCAGAGGCAGCACCTTAAGTCCGGTTCTCTCACCAAGCATATGTGCATATTTCTGCGTAAACCCGGTGTTTGATTCGTAAACGATAGATTTCATAGTCTCTCCTCCGCTTCCGATGCTTTGGAACAGCTGCCGGCATCGGAGTGCGGATAATAAATAAATCTAGATATGCTGTCTGAAAGGTTTATTTTTGCGATGACGGGACCGCCGGTGACCCCGTCCGGCCCGCCCGGTCAGAACTCAAAAAGCGTCTTTTGCTGACGTATCTCTTTTAACAGACCCATTTTTGGGATCCAGAAGCTTGTCCCGAGTTTTTGCGATGCCGAAGTCAGCGCTTCCCCAAGCGTTCCTACACGGTCTGCGGGAGAAGAAAGGGATGCATGGGCAGCTTCCCTGATGACCCATGTCCCAAGGGGCGCCCAGTACTCACCGGAGATGTCCCGGATACAGAGGACCCGTGCACACCGCCCGATGCTTTTCAGATACTCCAGGACCGCAAGCCGCGCCGAGTAGTAAGCTCCTGCGATCGGGGAATACTTTGGTTTGCTGAGCCCCTTCTCCCCGTCAACGACGATCGTCTCCTGATCCTCAGACCAGAGAGAGTGCTTCTGCCAGCGTTCCAGCATCTCGAAACGCCAGTCGTTTGACGGGATGAGGATGAAACAAAGCGTGTTTCCATACAATGTCTGACAGAACACCTGATACTCCGGAAGAGCAGGCATTTTTATGACCTCGCTCTTGATCGAGGTGGAGATCATATCGTCAGTGGCAGTGATCGCCCAGCGGGTCGGGACCACACGGCGTTTCACCCCGAGAAGGCCTGCTGTCAGGAGATTGGTGATCTTGTAGACATCTGTCCCGTTCTCGAACATGATCCTGGCGGCCTCGGCTGCTTTAAGATCTGTATCGGACGTACATCGATCGACGATCCGGGAAACCGAAGCATTGTCGATGACATCAAGTTTTTTCATCGCGCCCGACATGCCGACCGGCGTCACCGTCCCGTCAAAATTTATATCGAACGAGACCGGTTTTTCAAATGCCACTTCCACGTCCAGCGGCCTTGCGGAAAGGGCGATCTCCTGGACTTTTCCGATGTCCGGGATCTTGACATCCAGATCGGTCCCTCCGCGGATCGTTCTGGATCGGACCGAGACGATGTCGTCGATGGAGAAGCCCCGCCTGACCCAGTCAAGGGGATTGTCGGTGTCGTTGATCATGAGAGGTCCGCCGACGACCCGCGGATATCCGTAGCTGCCGACGAAGACCGAAGGCGATGCCCCCATGTATTCGGAAACGGGCCGTGTGTCTTTGAGTGCATGGAAACGCCGCGTGATCGGGCAGCTTGGAAGACCGCAGAGTCCTTTTCCTTTGCAAATGGCACACTGGGATGGCATAATACTGTGTAGATATTAGTGCGTGAGGGATTAGGGTTTTGTGCCCGCTCTGATCCGATCCCGAAAAATCACGCCCTCAGCGTTTCCAGAACGGCTTCGTCTGGGATTGACGCAGGTACGTTTCCAGGGCCGCTATCTGATCCCAGAGGGTATGCACCTGCACTTTGAGTTCAGCTACTTCATCTGAGACGGAGGAGACCGCATCCAGGATCGCGGCGGTTTCAGCCTCGGATTTTTCCCGGAATGCGGAAAGCCGGTGTTCCATCGCAGCGATGTTTGTCTGGGCGGATCGAACGGCAAGAATAAGTTCTTCTTCCGTTTCCGACCGGGGAACGGGTTTTGGCGCCTGGATCTTCGGCTCTGCCGTGACATCCATCCCCATTTTTTTCATATCTTCAAGAGCCCGCTCCTGCAGAGATTTGCCTCCGCGGATCGCAGGGATGATCACTTCTTTTGGAAGGCCCTGGGCCTGAAGATCGGCGATCTTTCTGAAACGGTCTACGGTATTTTCTTCATATACACTGACTTTTCCGATTTTTTTACAGGGGAGGATCTCTTCATACTCTTTTGCTATCGTCCGGCAGGTCTGTTCGTCGATGCCGAGAATGCTTGAGATCTCTGCGATTTTTTTTGTATTTTCCGCCATACTGATCTTCTTTGATTCTATTGCACCGTAATAATAAAAGGTTTGGCACTCACTGTCTTTCAGAAAATAGGAGTTGCGGGGTGCGATCTTAACCAAAAAAACTGAGATCCTTATTAGATGTACACCCAAAAAGGCCAAAATATGAAAAATGGAGACTGATGCACGTCACTGAATCCACAATTGGACAAACTCGAAAAAACAAAAAAAAAGAATGATCAGTTCGTCACTTCAGACATGAATTTTTTGAACATGAATCCTTCGATCAATGCAACGATACCGCCGGCAATAAGGAAGATCCCTAAGAGAACGATCAGCACCTCGGCACCCATCCCCGGCTGAAGCAGAAACACCAGTCCGACAAGGAGCCCGAGAACTCCTAAAATAAATGTCAGAACGCGGATGCCTGCCGAAAGCCCCTGACTGAAGGCAAGGATAATATCAGTCAGACCGGAGAGAAGAGCGATGATTCCTACGCAGATCGTACCGAACGTGATCATAAATGCAGGATTCAGGAACGAATATCCTGCAATAATAATTCCGATGATACCAAGCACGATCATCCACCAGGTCGTCTTCGGTTCGCCGAATGCGGCAAATCCGGAAAATAATGCCGCGATCGAAACGAACAGCAGGAAAAAGGCGACTAAATAGGCGCCGAGATTCAGGGTCGAGAACGGAAACACCAGACAGAACACTCCAAACAGAACAAATATCACCGCTTTGAGGATCTGGAACTTCCAGGCATTTGGGTTGAGCTCCTGCTCAATGATTACAACACTTGTCATACTGACATACTGTCACATAAAAGATGATAAAGATATCCTGGCAGTTTTTCAAATCAACCGGTTCTTCTTTGGAACAGAAAAACGGCACTAAATAGGACTTACGCGGTGTTGGGCTGTATCCAATTCGGAAGGGTATGGCTGGGTGTGGAAACATGAGATTATTTAACCGCCAATAAGCCCAAATGGGCAAAGCCCATTTGAGGCGGCACGCAAGCCTTCGGCTTGCACGCCTCCGCGAATTAACGCGTTCGCAAACCTTCGGTTTGCTCTCCGACTCGGGTCTATGACCCTCGCTTGAATCGCATTTTTCGTGCGTTCGGGTGCTCTGCTTCGGCTGATGCGTGCAAATCGAAGATTTGCGTGCCGCCTCAAACAGGCTTTGCCTGTTTGGGCTTCGCCTACGCAGAATCGCACCCTCCCTTGAAAAGTCCACGAGCTGAAAGCTCGTGAGACGTCTCAAGAGCCTTTGGCTCTTGGACAAATGCTGAGGAAAAACCCGTTCGCAAACCTTCGGTTTGCTCTCCGCTTTGGGTCTTTGACCCTCGCTTGCGTGTGGGTTTTTCTTATCTTGTATGTTTTTTTTTCTGCAAAAAAATAGATGAACAATCCCTTTTCTTGATCTGGGGTGCGGGGCCGCGACTTCGGCGCGGAGCGGCCCGCGGTGGGATATCCTATTTGCTGAGGCCCCTATACGTTGCGTGCAAGCCTTCGGCTTGTGTGCCGCCTCAAATGGGCTTTGCCCATTTGGGCTTTTCAGGTAGTTCATCTGGAATGAAGGATTCAGACAGGAACTATGTGATGATTGTGAGAATACAATTCGGGAAGTATATGGTTGGGTGTGGAAGCATGAGAAAGCCCACCGCGTAACTCCTAACTAAAAAAGATGGATGCTATCTCCACGCCTTCTGCATCGCAATAAACTTCTGCTGGGAACTCAGCTCGCCGGGTCTTCTTTCAGGCGGATGATATCTTCCGTACGCATCGAGCGTGTGACCTTTCACCTGATCGTCGATGAACTCCGGGATGATCTTTTGTATGAGCACCTTCTTGATCCGTTTATCGAGGATCGGGCAGAGGATCTCGATACGCCGGTGCAGGTTTCTCGGCATCATGTCCGGACTGCCGATAAACACCTCCGGATCTCCGCTGTTTTCAAAATAATACATCCTGGCGTGTTCCAGGAATCTTCCGACAACAGAAGTTACCTGGATCGTTTCAGACAGATTTGCAACTCCGGGTCTAAGCATACAGACCCCGCGTACAGAGAGATCGATCCTGACACCCTTTTGTGAGGCGGCATACAGCTCATTGATGATGTCCCGATCGGTGAGCGAGTTCATCTTCATGATGATACGCCCGTTGACCCCGGAAATCTCTGCTTCACGCCGGATTTTACTGATGATCTCCTGATTCATCGAGTTCGGACTCACGATCAGCCGGCGGTAGACCGGGGAAGGAAAAGAACCGGAAAGCATTGCAAAAAACGCAGCCGCATCAGTACAGATCTCGGTATTTGCCGTGAATATCGCCATGTCTGAGTAAATTTTTGCGGTATTTGCATTGTAATTCCCGGTGGAGATGTTTGCATACCTGACGATCTGTCCATTCTCGATCCTGGTGATCAGACAGCATTTTGCATGGACTTTGACGCCAGGATAGCCCATAATGACGTTCACTCCCCCCTCTTTGAGCTTCGTTGCCCAGCGGAAGTTGGTCTCCTCATCAAAACTCGCCTTCAGTTCGACAACCGCAGTGACATCTTTTTTGTTTTTCGCCGCAGCGATCAGCGCATCAATGACCGGAGACTCAGAACCCAGTCTGTAGAGCGTGATCTGGATCTTTACGACCTGGGGGTCGCCGGCTGCTGCCGACATGAAACGGATCAGCCCGTCGAAACTGTTGTACGGGTTGAACATGAACCTGTCTCTCTTGGCGATCGCGGAAAATATTTTTCCGGACAGTCCTGAGGGCAGGGATGCGGTATACGGGGGAAATTTCAGGTTCGGGCGTTTTACCGGGAACTCTTTCAGATCGATGAGACCAAGGGGGGCGGCCATATCATACACAAGTTCCGGGACGAGGGAAAGGGCATCCACGAGAGGTGCCATGTAGCCAAACGGCATGGTGTCCAGCGTTTCAAGTCTGCTTGGATACCGTTTCGCCAGGGTTTTCTGTGCATCCATGATGGCGCTTATGAGATCATCGGCATCGTCGCCTTTGAGATCGAGATCCGAATCCCTCGTCAGACGCACCGGCATCACGGCGTAAACGGTTTCATGCGGAAACAGTGATGAAATATGTTTTTTCAGCAGATCCTCGCGGAATATGAATGTATTTTTCCGATTACCCACCGGTACGAATCTCCCCTTCTCATCAATGATCCTCTGGACAGGGATAACGGCTCTTCCTTTGTCTGTCTGAACGAGCATGGCAAATCCGTGGAGATATTCGTCATGCTGAATGTCGGAGAAACGGTCTCCCCGGAGAATGGTGAACGACTCCTCCTCGAGCTCTTTTTTGAATGTTTTTTTCTCCTCATCGCTGCAGTCAGCATACCTGATGAAATAGATCCCCTCAGCGGCGAGTTTTGGCACCAGATCATCGTTCCACACCTGAGCCATATGGCGCATCAGAATAATGACGCGTGAGTAGATCATTTCCAGCTGGGTGCTGCTCCCGATCACTTCGCTGTACTCATCAGCCGAGTAGGTGGCGCCTTTCTGATACGCAGGCACACGAACCATAAAAAATTCATCAAGATTTCCGGCGACGATCCCGAGAAAGGTCACCCGTTCAAGGAGGGGATTGTCGGTATTTTCCGCTTCAAATAATACCCTTTCATTGAATTTGAGCCAGGACAACTCACGGTTAAAATATCTTCCCGACTCTTTTGGAAACCGCGTGGCTTTTTTTACATACTTGTTTTTTCGGGTTATTCCGGGTTTATGTATGTTTCCCATATTATGTATTTCCGTTTTAGAATGATGGTCTGAATACTATTTAATTATTTATCTGCGGGCAGAAAATAGTAAGGTACTCATGGATGCACAAACCGCCGGATCACTGAAGCTTCTCAAAAACCTCTCCCTCTTTACCGAAACCTACGGGTGTACCTATAATGCCGGAGATACCGAGAAGCTTATGGAGATAGCCAGGAGTCAGGGGTGTGTTCCGGCATTGTCGGCAGAACAGGCTGATGCGGTTTTGATCAATACCTGTGTGGTGATCGATAAAACCGAGCAGCACATGTATGAACGGCTGGATCTGTATGCAGACAAACTTCTGTTTGTTACGGGGTGTCTGCCGCCGGTCGCAAAAGAGGTTCTCGAAAGCAGATACCCGCATATACATGTCATTGATCAGGCTTTCATCCATTCGTGCTATATGGAGGTCGCAACGGCGCATCCCGGCACAAATGCCGTTCTCCAGATCGCACGGGGATGTAATGGTCATTGTACTTACTGCATTACCCGGCTCGCGCGGGGAAAACTGTTAAGTTTTCCGGCAGAGGATATTCTCCGGCAGGCCGGGAGCATCATCAAAGCAGGAGCGACAGAGATCCAGCTGACCGCCCAGGACACTTCATCCTGGGGGATGGACCGAAATGACGGACAGAGACTCCCGGATCTTCTGAAGGCTCTCTGCAAGCTCCCGGGTCATTTTATGATCCGGATCGGTATGGCAAATCCGGATACGCTTCTGCCGATACTGGATGATTTTCTTGAAGCGCTGAAAGATCCGAAGATCTTTCTGTTTCTGCATATCCCTGTTCAGTCCGGGTCGGATCCTGTTCTCAGACTGATGGGCCGGCGCTACACCTCCGCCCAGTATGAAGAGATCTGTCAAAGGGCGCGGGAAGCATTTCCTGATATCCGGATAAGTACTGATTACATCGCCGGGTTTTCCGGTGAAACGGATGAAGATGCGGCGGCATCAGCTGCGCAGATCCGGCGGACACGGCCCGGGAAGGTGAACATTACCCGCTTTTCCGTGCGTCCGAACACGCCTGCTGCAAAGATGAAAAAAATCCCGGAGCCGATCAAAAAACAGCGGTCACGTGAGCTGACCAATGCAGCAAACGAGGTGTATGATGCCGGCAATGAAGGGATGATCGGTCGTGTTCTGACGGCAGTCGTTACTGAAGTGGTCAAAATGGGAAGTGTTACTGCACGCGATCGGACCTATCAGAACATCGTGGTTATGGAAGATATCCCGATCGGAACAGAGATACGGGTAAAAATAACCGGACACCGGCGCCATTATCTGATCGGCGAGCTGATTTGATCTGTTGGGTCCTGATCCGAAAAAAGACGGCTATTTTTTTTATTCGACATGCTCTGCGGGTATTTCGAAAATAATTTTCTTTAGCTGAACGGGTACACAAATGTTTGCCGGTTTCTAAAACAAGAGAAAAATAATGACGCGGGATTCCGCATCATGTATTGATGTTGATGAAAAAAATTGATGAGAAATGTTAACGCTTTGCTTTTGCTTTTGCGCCCATCATCGATTTCTTTGAGCGGCGGATCCGGCGGCGGATACGCTGATCTGCGATCTTCGGCCCGCGTCCGCGTCCGCGTCCCTGCTGCGGATTGTTTGCCATGCGGCTCTCAATCTTGGAGACGATGCTTGCTCTCTTGAATCTCTGATTCGGTCCGGGCTTTTTGACCTCTCCCTCTTTCTGCGGGACAAGGCGAATCTGACCGTTGACACCTTTTACCTGGTGCCAGTTGATACTTCCTGTCTTACCCATATTGAACTCCGTATTTTGTTAGTGCCCCATTCACTTAAACATATCTCTATGCTTCACCCGTATCTCCTCAGATGATACGGCCAAGTTCCTCATCCAGTACTTCGGAAACGACTTTCCCATCGATCCTTCCGCGAACTTCCTTCATGACCACGCCCATAACCGGGCCCAGAGCCGCTTTTCCGCGGGTGCGGATGAACTCCAAGCGGTCATTCACGATACCATGTACCAGCTCCTGCAGCTCTTCTCGGGAAAACGCCGGAGCCACCCGCGATACCGCATCGGAGACCGACATTCCTTTGGCGCATGCCGCCAGGATGTCTAAAACAGCCTCTTTGGCGGCATTTCCTGCCTCTACCGTCTTCATAACCGCAATGATCGCGTCATCCGATAAAGCATCGGAGGAGATGCCCGCACGGTTCAGCTCTTTGAGCGAGGCAAGGATCGTACGTGCGGCAAACACCGGGCGGATGCCTTCGGCAACTGCGCGCTCAAACAGCGGCAGTTCTTCAGAGAAAGCCATCTGCCGGGCCATGCCTGCATCAAGTCCGTATTCAGCGACAAACCGCTCTGCTTTTACCGTCAAAAGCTCAGGCGCTGCTATACTTTCCCAGTACTCTCTGGTAACAGGGACGGGGAGGATGTCAGTTTCCGGATACATCCGCGCAGCACCCGGCAGGGGGCGCATATAGGCGGTCGAGCCTCCTTCAAGCATTTTGCGGGTCTCTTCGGGGACGCCGTCGAATGCCATCTTTGCGCGGCGGATGATCATCTGCATGGCGCATCGGCATTTCTGTTCCGTGGCTGCAACGATAACGACGGCATCCTCAGGTCCGGCACCCAGGGTTTCTTTCAGGATATGGACCTCCTCCTCGGTCACGCCGTAGGCAGGCAGTTCATCCGTGTGGAAGAGTCCGCCGACGCCGCATTTTTTCGCGTAATCGGACATCTCCGAGCCCAGACGCCGGCCAGGCTGGATCTCCAGGCCGACAAGACCGTTAAATCCGTGGAGCACGGTTCCCAGGATCACGCGTGCTTTCTTCAGGACCTGGGACTGGGTCTGGGAGAAGACTGACGTGACGTCATACACCTCTGCGTTCACCATCGCATCTCTTGCCTGGAGTTCATCCCGGATCGCGAGAAGCGAGAGCTGCCTCTGGACCTCGCGGCGAACGACCTCGGCGATCAGGTCAAGCTCCTGCACGCCTTTTATCTCCACGCGTGCCCCGTCTCTGATCGAGACATTGACATCCTGCCGGATCGTGCCGATCCCGCGCTTGACCCGCCCGGTCGATCTCAGAGTCATGCCGATATACTGGGCAATATCATGGACCTCCTCGGGGGTCTTCATGCAGGGAGAGGTGGTGATCTCGATCAAGGGGATCCCCAGTCTGTCGACGGAGAAGACCGTGTCTTCGATACGCTGACATGCTTCCTCCTCTACCGCGATGGTTTCGACCCTGCAGGCGTGTTCTATCGCGCCGTTCAGCGCGACCAGTGCCGTTCTCTGGAAACCGCTGGTCGCCGACCCGTCGACGATCATCTTGCGCATTGTATGGATCTCCGGAAGGGGCGTCATCTCAAACATCTTGGCGATCGTCAAAACGATGTCCAGCGCATCCGGGTTGAGGGGGGCCGGAGGTTCTTCATCGATCTCGACAAGACCGGTGGTATCATACGTGTAGTACGTGAAAAGACGCTGGTTCATCAGCTCTTCCTTTGCCGCCCGGTCGATATCACCCATCTCGGATACGGCGACACGCAGATATCTGCTGACTTCACCAGTGTGTTCTGCCGAGTCGCGGATAATCGTCGGCGAGTGGCAGAAGAGCTTTTCTTTCGTGTTCAGCTGCTGGTGGATCTCGAGGCCAGCTTTCAGACCGACTGCTTCATAATCCATTATGCGCACCTCCAAATATCATATTCTAGTTCACCTTTGAGGTTTGTCTGGATCAGACGGCGGATGTCCTCTTTTCGCGTTGCATTTCCAAGCACCCACATCAGTTTCACGAGTGCGATCTCGGGAAGCATGCTTCCGCCTTCGATGACACCGGCGTCCAGAAGATCACGGCCGGTCTCATACACGCGGTCGCAGACGCTTCCTGCCTGACACTGGGATGTCATGACAACGGTAGTTCCCGATGCCGTGAGACCGGCGATCTTTGCGATACAGTCAGTTCCCACGTGTCCAAGCCCTGTTCCTGCGATCACGAGACCGCGGTAGCCTTTGAAGGCGTCAAAGACCGCCGGATCCATCCCCGGGTAATACTGCAGCAGGCCGCATGCCGGCTCAAGATTGTCAGCGAGGCGAAGTTCCTTTGTTCCGCGAAGGACCGCATCTTTTGCAGGAACTACCGTTCCGTCAGGATAGCTTACTTCTCCGACAGGACCACGTCCGATGCTCTGGAACGCGTCACGGCGGGAGGTGTGATTTTTGCGGACCCGTGTCGCCCGGTGAAGAGCGCAGGTCGTATCGCTCTCGTTCGCATGCATACAGACAACGACCTCGCCCATCCGGCTGACGGCAGCTTTCGCTGCGCAGATCGCATTCATCGCATTATCACTGCTTGGACGGTCGGCGCTTCTCTGCGCTCCGACAAATACGACGGGGACCGGCGTGTCCAGCATAAAGGAAACTGCCGCAGCGCTGTAGAGCATCGTGTCTGTACCATGGGTGATGATGATCCCCTCTGATCCGTTTCGAACCTCGTCATGGATCGTTCCGGCAAGCTCCTGCCACATAGCAGGATTCATGTTTTCCGAAAGGACCTGAAACGGCTGAAGGGTGTGATAACGTGCGATCCCGGCAAGTTCAGGGATGCTGCGGAGTATGTCCTCGGCTGTAAATCTGGAGGAAACGGCTCCGGTCCGGTAATCAACGGTGCTTGCGATCGTTCCGCCGGTCGATATTATAGAGAGAAGCGGCAGGGATGCATCCTGTTTTATCGGGAGTACATGGGGTTTTTCTGCGGGTTTCGTCTTTTCTTTTGCAGAGCAGAGGCTGATCGGGACACAGATATTGTATCCGCTTGAAAGTTTTACGATCGCATTTTCACCGGAACGGTTGATATAAATACCGTCCATTTCGATTCCCGCAAATTTTACGGTTATCGGATCACTGTTATTCAGACTCATAAATCTAGTTCCTGTATAGCTGTTTTCATTTTTTCATCAGCATCTCTGAGCTGATCCTGAAGAATATCGGCGGTCACCTGATCCTGGACCAGCCGGATATCTGCGACTTTTACGGCTTTTTTCATCATCTTCGGATTCGGCGAACCGAAACTCTGCTTCTGCCGGAGGATCGTTGCCGGATGAAGGACCTTTTTGATCGTTTCTTCGGTCAGTCCCCGCTCTTTCAGCGAGATCGAGGCAAGATCTTCTGCTGCGGCATCCACGACGTCGAGTTCGAGAGATCCGAGTTTCACGGCGCGTCCGACGATGTTGTGGGCGGTCCTGAACGGGATGCCGTATTCGCGGACAAGGAAATCAGCAAGCTCGGTGGCGGTCGTATTGCCGACAGAAGCCTGCTTTTTCATCGCCGGCACATTAAACTCTGCAGTAGAAATGATTTCTGCCAGAAGAGGCAGAGACATATTCGTCTGACGGAATGCGTTCCAGAGATGCGGATTCAGATCCTGCAGATCACGATTGTAGCTCATGGGAAGGGATTTGATCAGCGTAAGGGCCGACATGAGTTCCCCGATCACTGCGGCACTTTTTGCACGCATGATCTCGAGCGTGTCCGGATTTTTCTTCTGGGGCATGATGCTGCTTGTAGAGCAGTAGGCGTCAGCCAGATCAACGAATCTGACAAATGAAGTTGACCAGAGGATCAGTTCTTCACAGATGCGGCTGATGTTCGTCATAAGGATCGCAAGCGAACTGAGTGTTTCTGCGATGAAATCACGATTTGCGACTGCATCCATGCTGTTTTCCATAGGGTTTGTGAATCCGAGATATGCGGCAGTGAGATTTCTGTCGATCGGAAAACCTGTGCCGGCAAATGCAGCTGATCCAAGCGGAGAAATGTTGACACGCGTGTAGGCATCGAAGAGACGGGCCGTGTCACGGGCAAAGAGACTTTCGTAGGCCAGAAGGTAATGAGCCAGAGTTGTCGGCTGAGCGTGCTGAAGGTGAGTAAATCCCGGCATTATTGTGGCCGTATGCTCCTCTGCACGGGAAATTAATGACTGACGAAGCTCAAACAAGGCGGTCAGCGTGTCGATGAGGAGTTCACGGGTCCGCATACGAAGACAGGTCGCAACTTCATCATTTCTGCTCCTGCCAAGATGCATCCGCCCGCCCGCATCAGAACCTGCGTCAGCCATGAGCTGAGCTTCGATCCCGGCGTGGATATCCTCACGGGTCATATCGAATACATCATCAGGAAGACCGTTCTCCAGATAGCCCAGCAGTGTCGTGAGGAGTTTTTTTGCAGATCCTGCATCGATCAGATCCTGTTTTCTGAGCATCAGGATATGCGCGATATCAACGCGGATATCACTGTCTGCTATCTCCCGGTCAGCCTCCATTGAAGAAAGATACTGTTCTACAAGGGCAGAACGTCCACCTTCCAGTCGTCCGTTGCGTATCTGATCTTTTGCCATGTAAACTCTAAACCTGTGTAATTATTTGGTTGGGAGGAGTTAAAATGGTTGAGTGCATGCAGTAAGCAAAAAGCTTCGGCACAGTTTTTTTTCATCAGCGGAAAGATCCGCTCTGTCTCATTTGAAATAGGAGTTACGCGGTGTGCTCTCAACCGAAAAAAAACTGAAGTCCTTATGAGATGGACTTCGATTTAGTGTACGGCATTAGTGTGAGTGTATGAGATAAAAGAACCGCGAATCTCCGCGAATCCTCGCGAATCGCATTTTCCTTACGTTCGGGTGCTCTGCTTCGGCTGATCGCCTACGCAGAATCGCACCCTCCCTTGAAAAATGCTATAAGAAAAACCCGCGTGCGGGTTTTTCTGTTGTTTCATAATATATTGGTTTCACAAAAAGAGAAGTTAACGGAGAGAAAAACCGGCACGCCGGTTTTTCCCCAGCATTTTTCCAGACGGCGTGCGATTCTGCGTAGGCGATCAGCCGAAGCAGAGCATGGCGGCGCAAGAAAAATGCGATTCGCGTTAATTCGCGGAGATTGGCGGTTAAATAATCTCATGTTTCCACACCCAGCCATACCCTTCCCGAATTAAATCCATCCCAACACCGCGTAACTTCTATTGAAAATAAGAAGAGTGTTTCGGCAGGGAGGCTCCGTAAGATCCGCTCTTCCAGATGGATATTTATCTGATTAAACGGGGAAACGCTGTGATGACATTGTTTTGAATATTTTTCTCAGATCCGCTCGAATGATCCGACACGCAGTATGCCTTTCGGATTCCTGTGGGCCATGTCCCCTTTGAAGACCGTGAGACGATGCTCCTTCTCGGTTTCCTGACCGGTCTCTACGAATGTCGGCAGAAAATCCGTTACATGTCCGTAGATCGTGGCCAAACCGTCAAACATATCCCCGCAAGGCATCAGACAGTCACCTTCGATCAAAAGTTTCCCGCCCTTCATGTTACACCCTGCGTGTATTCCGGCATTTCCTTTTACGTGGACCAGACCGCCGTACAGACACTCGGCGCAGTAATCGCCGACGTCTCCCTCTACAATGATCTGGCCGCCTCTGACACCTTTTCTCCCGCCGCGATACCCGGATCCGCAGTAGTTCCCGGCATTTCCATGACAGATGATCTTCCCATCCAGCATCTCGCGGCCAAGCCAGTGGCCGGCGTTTCCCCTGATCTCGATCGTGCCGCCGCTCATAAAATCTCCGCAGTGCATCCCTATGTCCCCTTCGACAATGATCTTCCCGTCGGTCATGTACTCGCCGATACGTTTGACCTGATGACAGTCGCCGACCAGAATGATCTCGGTCGCAGAAGGACCGGCAGCTTCGCCGTCAACTCTGACGTAGAAAACATCCTTGAGCATCTTCTGCTCATTTCCTACATATACCGGAACGTCGATCCTTTTCGACAGGATCTCAGGGCTGATCGACTCAGCTTCGATCGGCAGATGGGGATCGGTATCCTCGCGTAAAATAAGGGTTATCCGTCTCATAATCTTGTCTCCGTCTCGATCTTCACACTGCCTGAAAGATAGTACTTCTCATCAACCGCATAATTTTCCATGCGTATTGAGTAGTTGTTTTCAAATGTTTTGATGAGTTCCGGATCTTTCCACATATTATATTTCTCCGGAACTTTCGGGCTGCACCAGAAGATCCTGTTCTGTTTGTCGGCAAGGATCGTGTCGTCTTTGGATATCAGAACGCCTGATTTCATCGTGTATTTTGTCTGTGCAAACCCTCTGATGACTTCTGCATACTGTTTTGCCGGATCGATCCTGTCGGGTCTGAACGGATAGATCGCTATATCTGCCTCGGCTCCGGGGCCAAGATGCCCTTTTCCTCTTTCGATGAGACCAAGGGCGCGTGCCTGACCTGCCCGTGTCATTACTGCGATCTCTTCGAAGGTCAGCTCACGGTCGAGCGCAGGAAGAACGACACGGCTCCCGGTTTTTGGATGGATGGTGGCAAACTCCCGGTCCCGGTATTCCTTGCTCATCAGAAGTCCGATGATCTCAGGATACTTAACAAACGGGGCGCCGTTCGGGCTGTCGGTCGTCAGCATACATTGCCAGGGGTTTTTGACGAGAAGCGCAAGTTCGAGACCGATCGCCCACATGATGCTGTTCACCAGATTTTTCCGCCGGTAGATCACCGGAATGACACCGGAGGCGGTCTCCATCTCGACATCATGGTTGCTCCATTTGTCCTGGTGGAGACGATACAGGTTGAACTCCATCGGCCCGTCGGCCGTCATGGTCGTGGTCCGTCCAAACATCACCTGTCCCATGTCGATCGTGATCTGCGGGCGCAGATTCACCATGTTTGCGACAGGTTCGGCCTTCGAACAGAAATCGTTCCAGCCGGTCCCGCCGTATGAATGGAACTGGACATGTGTCAGATAGGCGGTCTGACGTTTCTCGTTCAGATCGGGAACAAGGCCCATCGTCCCGATCGTACAGGTGAAGTTTCCCGGTTTGCCCAGATTATTACAGTGGATATGTACTGAATGCGGGAGACCCAGCATCTCATTCGCCTCGATCACGCCTTTAATGTATTCCGCTGAGCTGAGGTCGAACTCAGGGATCGGTTTTCGCATGCATTCAACATTTTTCCCCCAGCTCCACATCTCGGCGCCGAGCGGGTTGGTGAGTTTCACGCCGTATCCTTTCACTGCATCGAGACGCCATGCGATCAGTGCCGCCGCCCGGTTGATGTCGCCTGCGGCAACGGCCCGCATGACGCCCCAGTCCCCATCGAAGAGGGTGAGAATGAGCCCGTCCTGCAGAGGGGTGTTTTTAAATTCTTCGTGTGTGTGGCGGGCTTCCAGAGGGGCCATGGCGCCTTCGGTGAGGGTCGTGTATCCCATCTGGGCATACCGGTAACTATTTCCATAGGTTGTCGGGATGCTGTATCCGGAAACAGCCCGCATCCCGTTTCTCCGGGGAGCCCTTCCCGCCCGCATATCCTCCGGACTCATATACCGGCCGAAGTTGACCTTTGTTCCGCAGATATGCGTATGGGAATCGACGCCTCCCGGGAGTGTCAGGAACCCTCCGGCGTCAATTATCTCGGCATTTTTTGGTTCCTCATCGGTGATCCTCCCGTCGGCAACAAAGATATCCATTTTTTCGCCGGATATTTTGTTGACCGGGTCGACAACATAGGCATTTTTGATGATATAGTTCATTTATGCCTCCTTCTGGACTGCAGTTACGTTTCGGATCACATGGATCGCACCGTTTGGACAGGTATCCATACACACTTTGCATCCTTTGCAGCGTTCATTGTTCATGACCTTATTTTTTCCAAGCTCGACACGGATGACCCCCTCCTGAGAGTTCGAGGTCCCTCCCGCACTTATCAGCGGATCGAACTCGTGATTTGCCGGACACGCCGTCGTGCAGTTTCCGCAGCCTGTGCAGAGGTCCGTGTTGATTTTGATGATGTATTCATGGGTAAATTCCAGACCCTGTGCATGTTTTCGTGCCAGAAGATCTCCGCTGGTCAGAACATCTTCCGGACAGGCTTCCACGCAGTATCCGCACCGGACACAATGACCCTGGGTGATCTGGGGATTCCATACACCATCAGTCTGGACGACATCGATCGCGCCCGGGCAGGGGCAGATCATTTTACAGGCAAGACAGTGGGTGCATTCCTTTCCGGTCAGCTCAGGAAAATCCCGGAAGTAGGCTGGTTTTGTGAGGGGAGGGGTCTTTACCGTAAAAAATGCCTTTACCCAGGAAAGGCGCATGAACTCACGAACATAGGTGAACAGGGTCATGCTACCGCTCCGCGCAGGCTATACACGGATCTGCACTGATGAACGTCGATGTCACATCAGCCGCAGAGGCCAGATCTTTCATCATTGCATGGGTCGCCACTTCGATATTGGGTATGGACGGGGTCTGGATGGATACAAACACCACCTGACCGGCCGCATCTATCTCAATGTCGTAGGTAAGATCGCCCCGGGGCGCTTCTATTGTGTGTTTGATCCTGCCTGCTTTCATCTCTCCGCCGTTACGGATCTTTCCCGGTTCAAGAGCGTCGACAGCATTTCTGATCAGATTCAGAGACTGGAAGAGTTCGTCGAATCTGAGCATGATCCGGGAAAAGTTGTCACTCCCTGTCCTGGTGATCATATGCCACCCCATCTCCAGATAAAGGGGGTCAATCTTCCTTGCATCGCGGGGAAGGCCTGTTGCACGAGCCGTCGGTCCGACCACACCCGATGCCAGGGCATCTTCCATGGATAGAACGCCGATGCCTTTTGACCGAAGACCGATCATCGGCCCTGTCTCAAACATGTTTACAAAGCGTTTCAGTTCTTTTTCCATGTGGTGTGTTCCTGCAATGATGGCTGCCGCATTCTCTGCGGAAAGGTCTTCACGGACACCACCGGGAACCACATATGCCGTCATGATCCGTGTTCCCGTCATCAGCTCGATCGCATCCATCGCGGTCTCACGGAGATTCAGCAGATACATGCCGAGCGTTTCATGCTCGATAGTGTAGCAGTATGAGTAGTTTGCAAGAAGATGGCTCTGAATACGGTCAAGTTCATTCAGAATCAGACGGAGGAGTTCGGCCCTTCTTGGAACGTTGATCCCGCTGATCTTTTCGAGCGCTTCAACGATCACCGTGTTGTGGACGACGGAACATATCCCGCATACCCTCTCTGCGAGGAAGATCGTCTCCTGCCAGGGCCGTCCTATCATGATCTTTTCGATCCCTTTCTTCACATATCCGAGTTCCACTTCGGTGGTCACGACCCGCTCTCCCTGTGTCTCGCATTTGATCCTGCATGGTTCCTTAAAACAGGGATGGATCGGTCCGACCGGCAAAGACACATCAACGACTTTTTTCATTTCTTCTGGCCTCCTTCCTTCTCCTTCTGCAAAACCTCATAATCCTTGAAAAGGATATCGGCTGCGCCGAGGATCGCTGAGATGATCTCCGTCGGACTTGGCGGACATCCAGGTACCGCCGCCGTGACCGGAATATATTTACTGACCGGCGGATCGATAAGTTTCCCCGGGCGGTTGAAAACACATCCCGATATCGGGCAGTTTCCAATAGTTACGACCGCTTTCGGTTCAGGCACCCGATCCCAAAGGTCAGGCAGTTTATCGATCCACTGGGGAGACATTCCGCCGGTCACAAGGATAACGTCGGCCTCTCTTGGATTGTTATGGACATAGATCCCGTATTGTTCTATGTCATATCTCGGGGCGAGACAGGCAAGGATCTCAATATCACATCCATTACATGATCCGGTATTCACATAACATACATGGATGGAACGCTGACGCACGGCATTTTTGATCTGCTGCAGAACACTCATGATATCTCCTCCAGGATCTTCTTGAGAATATCTGCTGTAACGGCGTCCTTTTGTCCGGCAAGAGCGCGGTAGTGTTCCGCCCGTTCTTTCGTGAGGATCCCGGCTGCTGTTGAAAGATGCGGCAGAGACAAGGCATTTCCGATTTCGTCGGTTTCGGCTTGTATCTCGGCCGCGTCATAACGGGGTCCGAGATTTTCCAGAGTCATTATATCGCATTTTTCGATTAGTATTCTCCGCATACGCTGACGGGAGATGCCAAGACGGTTGGCCAGCGCGACCGTTACGTCATTTTGCCGAACACCGCTGAGTGATGTCAGCTTCATGGGAGTCAGATCCCTTTCATACGCAAGTTTCATATGATCCCTCCAAAACACAAAAGCCCGTAGCTGATAAATCCAAGAACCATGATCCAGATGAGGATCACCTCGCCAAGATGTTTGGCATGATCGCTCTTCCAGATAAAGATCGCAGCAAGAATGCCCAAAACAATCGACCCGAGTATAGCTCCGGGCAGAATCGCCGGATGAAGCGAGGCTTCAAGCAGCATCAGAATAACATAAAAAGCCACACAGATACAGGCAGCTAACGGAATACATTTCATGATATCACCAGCCAGATGATGACACCGTACACACAGACAACGATCGTCCATATCGTCTGAATGAGGACGGTGTTATAGGGTGTGAGCATTGGTGTTGCGGCACAGATAAACGAGACCGACATCATCACAAGGATCATGATGATGAGGAACAGCCACCAGGGAAGGATCCCGATGAACACAATGATGAAGACGGTGATCAGCACGAACGTTTTCAGCGAAAGAGCAATGTTGAGAAGTGCCCGCCATCCTCCGAAGTGTTCCGTCCAGTAGCCGGAGACAAGTTCCTTTGCTTCTATCACGGAGAACGGTCCGTAGTGTGCCTTTGAGAGGATGATGAGATAAAGGGAGATCGCCGCAGGAAGCGCGATGCCGATCAGCGGAACATTTGCCGCTTCCCATGCCGATATCCCGGAGAGTGACAGCGTCCCGGTAAAAAGATATATCACCGAGACGGTGACCAGAAGCGGGAGCTCGGCAGCCGCCGACATGACGGATCTGATCGCGCCGAACTTGGTATAGGGTGATCCTGAGGAAAGACCGGTCCCGTGTTCCATGATTTTATGGAGCATGTAAAATGCGAAGATCAGCAGCAGACTTCCTCCGATCCAGATAACATACAGTGCCGCAGTCCAGATGCCGATCGCGATCATTACTATTGCGACATACATGACCTGGCTGGCTGTTTTCGGGATCCATGTCTGTTTGAAGGCAAACTTCAGTGTGTGCAGTATCTCCTGCCAGATTGGCGGTCCCGGACGCTTCTGGATCCTTGCAATGACTTTGCGGTGGATCCCGTGCAGGAGAAGCCCGAAGAAGACGGCAAATATCAGGAGGAGGAGAAACTCGATCATGTCAGTACCCCACAAACGGAACATCTCCGTCTTTTGAACCGGCGCATGCTGCAAGGACCGCAGAAACCAAAAATCCCGGGATCGATATTATCAGCAGAAGGACCCAGTAAGGGTTGGCGTCGACTAGCACGGCCGATATGACTGCCGCGCAGGCAAAGAGGACCGCAAGTAAGATGTAGGCTGTTTTTTTCATAATCACACCGTCATGAGGATCTCAACCACCCGCAGGAAGAGCAGGAGCGAACTCACATGGATCATCAGGATATATGGGGCTCCGGACGCTCGCGTTATCTCGGCTTTACCAATATAGAATGGAGCCATGCCTTCGCCAAGCACTCCTATCAGCAGGAGAAGTTTGGCAACCAGAGGAACACCTCCGGCAGCAGCAAGCTCCCAGATGGAAAGCGTACCAGTCGAGGCGGCGATTATGGCGGCACCGGCAAACAGAGGCACCGTCCCCATCATCACGACCAGACCGTACGAAAATCCTGCCGAAAGAACATGGGTATTTTTCACGCCGGCGATGATCCCGATGTTCAGAACGCCGATGAACGCGGCAAAGAGCGTGAAGTTGAAGATATCGCCGGTAACGATCGCGCCGATCGTTGCGATCCCGCAAGCGGCCGCCATAAACCGCTGGAACCTGGAAAGATCCTTGGGTGTCTCTTTCAGCGTATAGCCGTCTGTACCGAATACGATATCGACCGGTTTTTCCGGCAGTGATATCACGGCAAGAAGGATGAACATCGCTGCAAATGCAAACAGGATCACGGTATATCCCGAAAGATAATGGATCATGTCGCCAAACGGTATCATTACCAGTATTGATTCCATCATGATCCGTTACCCCGCATGGTGCCGACCAGAGCTATTTTTGCCATCACCTTGATCATGATTCCGACCGCTGCGGCCATGAGAGCAAGGAACCACTGACTTGGGAAGAGGATGAAGATCAGAAATGCCATGGCCCAGAGGACCCAGGCATACCCGGACGCAGTTTCTGAAGAGAGGAAATTTTCTGTCGTCGATTTCCCAAGGAAGAACAACGCAAGACCGAGACCGGCAATAAGACCCCCGGTGAATCCTGTCAGGAATATGCCATACGCTGTGAGGAGTGCACCGATGATCGGCGGCGCTGTATGAAGGACCTCGATATCGAGACGGCGGACCGGGCGGACGTTCTGCAGTCCTTCTTTTACGAGCCAGAGTTCCGATACTGCCATTATCTCGGCAATTCCTACAACGAGGCCGGGAAGAATGAGTGCCTCGGCAAGATCGGTCGCAAGAAGTGCGATCACGACAAGACCGGTGATCTCGATCAGATCAACGATGATAAGCAGATGGATCCCGTCCTTTTCTCTGAGGATCGCGGAAAATGCGATTATTATCGCAATAAAAGCGACGGCAAGTCCAAATTTATAGATCAGATCCATTCCGGTAATAAACTCTATCATTCCTTTGACCTCCGGTAAAGATATGCTGCTATCCAGAATGCGCAGAACAGGATACTGGCTTCAACGATGGTATCAAATCCGCGGGTGTAGTAGAGGATCTCATCAAGAATACCTCCGGGGTGGGCAACGATGGTCGTCCCAAGGTGGAGCGTGTAATCTGCAAGGAGCTGACTAAGCGGCGTAAGATACGCGGTCACATACCCGAGTGCCGGTGCGTTTTCCGGATACTGGGCAATGATCACGGCGGGTTCCGCGAACGGCACTCCTCCGCGGTCATACGGATCCAGGGAACTGGAAGGATCCAGTGATTTGGGGTAAAGCTGATCCTCCTCATATGAAATGAACGGTACACTGCAGAGCCCGAAGATCACGATCAGGCAGACGAAGACTGCATAGAGCCTTGGCAGGTTTTCGATCGTGGAAAGATAACAGGAAATTTTCTGGAATGGTGAAAATATTTTGCCTGCCTTTTCTGCCGGACAGTTTTTATGGTTCCGCTCCTCTTTCATACTCCCTCCTTTTTCTCGATCACTCTGACAAAGATCAGTGTTGTTACGATGTTGACTGCAACAAAAGTGACAAGTGCGAGCGTCTCATTGAAGCCGAGCATGATGAATACCAGCCCGAATTCAGCTACTTCCAGGTTGATCAGCCTGGTCAGATAGGTTTTGTCCTGCGGGAATGCAGTGAAGATTACACCTGCCAGCAGGAGGATGCACCCGATCAGAAACTCATACGGCAGGATCATTTGGCAGCCTCCCGCTTTTTGCCGAGAAGAAGCAGGATAAAGATCGTCCCGACCGGCATCAGAAGAGAGATCACGATCGCGACATCAAGATACCCCCTCTCCACAACAAAGAGAACCACTCCTGCGGTCAGGATCCCAAGGCAGATGAGTTTGTCAAAAGCCGATTTCACGATAAGTGCGGCCATCCCTCCGAAGAGAGCGAGGAAGGCGGCAAGAAGCAAAAACAAACCGGTCATTTCTCCTCCAGCCGGGCAAAGGTACTTGCGATGGCATTCGATTCAAGAGTCGAACCGATGAAGTAGGCAATTGCCGCAATAATTGTTATCGGATACGGCAGCAGTAAAACGATCGAGCCGGCGACGGCGAAGTTCATAACATTGAGATACGGAAGTTTTCTCAGGGTCTTCGGTTCGAAAACAGCACGGATCGCACAGTATGCTGCGATCATTATACAGATCCACTCAACGATCATGAAACCTTCCTCCATAATTTTCCAAGGAGGCGGCTTGCATATTTTGCAGATATCCCTTCAACGAGGAAGATCGCGATAACACAACCGGCGATGAATGACTCGGGAGGGAACCCGGCAAATGAGGTGAGCGTCCAGATGATCAGCGTGGCACAAACAGCTCCGCTCGTTCCTGCAAATCCCTTGTCCGCACATATGCGTGCTCCGATATATACAAGAACGATCGAGATCAGCGCCCCCCAGATCCCCCACACATAATATCCGCATGCGGCAAGAAGCGTGCCTGCCGATGCATCCGGTGATGAGATGATGTTTCCGATCATCCAGCCGCCGTTTCGATCTCCGCCGCTTTTTTCCAGATCTTTTCCGATCACGTCTGCTCCGGAAACACCTCCCTGTTTGGGGAGTTTCCACAAGAAATCAAGTGCGGTAAAAAGCAGAAGGCAGATCACAGCAGCAATGGGAATAGCGGGGATTACATCAATCATAATATTTCATCCGGACTTCTGAAATGCAAAGGGGAAAGTGCTAATTAGTTAGGTATTGACATTAGGTTAAATAAAGGTGTTGCATTTGGCCATCTGCTGATACCTGTCACAACAGATGATACGGTCAAGCTGTTTCAAAAAGGGGATTAATATCTGATTTCTCCGACAAAGACGGTCACTGCCGGCCCTGTCATCTGAGGGATGTCGCCGACCGTTATTTTAAGAGGGCCGCCAACTGTCTTAACCTGAATGGAATTTCCAAACACCTTTCCGGCCTTTGCTGCAATAAGTGCCGAGGCCGTCGAGCCCGTGCCGCATGAGAGGGTCTCTCCCTCAACACCGCGTTCAAAGGTGCGGATCACGATTTCAGACTGTCCGGTGATCTGAACAAAGTTGACATTGGTTCCTTTCGGAAATCTCGGGTGATGCCGGACCTTTGGGGCCACCTTATCAATATCGATACCATCAACATCTCCTACGAAAACGACCGCATGCGGGACTCCGGTGTTCACTGAATACACGGTCATCCCTTCGATCTCACAGCTCTCCTGATATGCTGCCGCTCCCATATCGATGGTCGCCAAGAAATCCCCTTCATTGTCATATCCCACGCGGACCTGCATCACGCCGGCGAGCGTTTCAACGGAGAAAGCTTTCTTTTTTACATACTCCTTATCGAATGCATATTTTGCAAGACAGCGGATCCCGTTGCCGCACATCTCGGCCTCGCTTGCATCAGGCTGGAAAAGTCTCATGCGGATGTCTGCCTTATCGGATTTGGAGATAAAAAGGACCCCGTCCCCCCCGATACCGAATCTCCGGTCACAGTAAACAACCGCAAACTGAGCCTTCATTTCATCCGGAATAATGACCTGATTCATCTCATCGATCAGAATAAAGTCATTCCCGTTTCCGTGAAGTTTTGTGAATGCTATCGACATAACCTCATGCTTTGGGAACTTGATGGTCATAATACTACATTATAGGAGTTTGAAGAATTAAAAGACGTGCCCGACATTTTCAGAGTCGGAAAACTGCCGGCTGACCAATGATGCGGGCAGGAGCATACATCCGTGTGTTAAGACTATTCGTGAGACGGTTTCAGGCAGAAAAATAAAAAAAGGATTTAAGAGGTATATACTTCACTGTTTTGGAAAAACAGATCTACCAGCGGTACGATCTCCCCTCCCATTTGATAAGGAACGCTGTGATTTGCTCCGATGAACGGAGTGAACCATGCTCCATTAATTGCTCCAGCTACGATATAACCATCTTCGATGGGCGTTAAAGGATCCGCCGTGCCGCAGATAACTAACGTACTTGTATGGACCGATGAGAGATTTGGAAGTGTACTTTGCATGGAAAGAACTGCCAGCGATTCCAGATAAACTCCTCTATCCGTATCAGGATTTGCAATATTGTTTTCAACGAGCTGCCTAAGGACGGAAGTCTCATTGGTGTTTACGCTGAATGTTGTTGAACAAAGAACCGCTTTTGATATATTATCCGGATAATAGATCAGCAGATGCTGCGTGATCATCGACCCCATGGAATGGCCGAAAATGTACATCTTATCGTATCCAAGAGCCCCGATTAAAGAATCAGCGTCATCAACAAGCTGCATGAACTGATAGGGTTCAACATCCCTTGTGGTGTGCCCCATGCCGCGATGATCATAAACATAGACATGATAATTTTCTGCGAACATACTGATCAGATCGGGATCGACATCATCCATGAGGGTGGTATACCCGATGCTGATCAGAAGAGGTTCAGATGTTTCACTCCCAAACTCACGATATCCGATGGATATATTGTTAACATCCGCATACTGAACTGGAGTGTCCAGCACCAGATTCCCGGAAGATGCAGGAGTCTCGGAAGAGATGCAGCCAGCCATGGAAATGGCTGCTGCAAGCATTATTCCAAGCATAAAAAATATTTTTAGACTGAATTTCATGAATCATAATTGAGCGAGGATAGATATATACTAAGAGGATTTCTGAAAAATGAGTGAGCCTGATCATATGCATATTACGATGTCAGGACAGGATTAAAAAAAAGAGGGTATTTATAAATAGGGGATTTTCTGAGACAAAACAGCTTACGAAGAGCCCCAGATATCCAGCGCTTTTTGCAGCTCAATATGGGTCTTTGCATACTCTTTTGCACTCACTCCCGCTAATGCTGCATCCACTGCCTGACGCATCGCAGATGCTCCTGCCGCCGTTCCGTCAGGATGGCCGTGGATCCCGCCTCCTGCCTGCAGAACGATCTCATTTCCAAGCGTAATGATCTCGGCATGGACTTTACCCGGGTGAAGGCCGCCCGAAGCCACCGGAAACACCGGGAGAAGTTTTCCTGCAGGGCTGGTCAGGGCCTTGTTGTCCCCCAGGATCTCATCGGCTTTTCCGCCCATCTTGCCGGAAACCGTCCCTGTGTGGAGCTGATCTCCTCCGCAGACGCGAACCAGTTTTGCGATCGGCCGCATCGCTATCCCATGCTCGGGATTTCTTGTCATCGCTCCATGCATCGTCCGGTGGACATGGATCGGGACATTGATCGACGGGTCGGATGCAAGACACTGGACCGCGGAAAATCCTGCCGTCAGAACATCGACCATCAGCATGTTTGCTCCTGCTTTTACCGCGTTTGAAGCGACCTCAAGGATCCGGTCTCCGCCGGTGGTCACATTCAGGGCATACAGAACCTGCCTGCCGGTCTCGTCCTTTGCTCTTTCAAGAGCTTCCATCACCATCTCGAGTCTGGTCATCAAGGGACAGAACTTCTGATCAGTTAGCGTCTCATCGTCTTTGATCAGATCGACCCCGCCGATCGCGGCCTGAAATGCCACGGCGGCAGTATCCTTCGGCGTCAGACCGACCTTCGGTTTGATGATAGTCCCAACATGCGGACGACGGGAAATTTCCGTTCCGCTGATCTTTCTGATCCCCTCTATGCCGAACTTGGGTCCTGTTCCGTCAAGGCCCACGGGGATCTCGATATCCAAAAGCCGGACCGTTTCAAGTTTTCCAAGACCAAACAGATTTCCTGCGATGACCGAGAGATACTGGGGGATATTTCCCGGCTCAAATATTTCATGAGGGAAACTAAGTTTCGTTTGGAAACCCGATCCTGAGGGTGCAAGCTCAAGGACCTCGCCGTCAAAGGCATGAACATACGCGGTCTTCTCGTTCACGGTGGAAATATCTGTCCAAGTCCCGGTCGTTTGTTCCTCGCAGATCGCCTGAGCTGCGTATTCCGGCGTCACTCCGGCTTTTGGTTTGAAGTAATAGGTTGCAATTAGGTCATTCATGTTAGTTTTTCTCCAGGCCCAGAAACTGGTTCTGCAGCTCTTCAAGTCCCCACCCAAGGTATTCACGCATAATGGTGAAGGCAAGGTGAGGAGGGATCGCTCCTGCTTCGGTAATTATCAGGTCTATATATTCCGCCGGTGTAACATCAAATACTGGGTTTTTCACTTTCACAAACGGCAGTCCGGCAGCAATATCGTCTGGGAGAACTTCGTTTGTCGGGCGTTCCTCGATCTGTATCCGCTCGCCGAGGATCGTTCGCGGGGCAAACTTGTATGTTTCGGCGGTCACGATCACATTTTTCCGGGCCTCGTGGGCGCAGAGAGCGATCTGCGACGTGCCGATCTTATTGACGACCGCCCCGTTCACTGTGATCGCGTCAGCTCCCACAATAATGAGATCGACCTCTTTCATCATTGTCCGTGCCGCCGAATCCACGATATAGGTTGTCGGGATCTCATGATCGTTGAGGGTTTTGATCGTGATCCTTCCCTGATTCCACGGCCGGACCTCGGTCGCGTAAACCTCGATATCTTTTCCCTGCCGTTTTGCCTCAATGATACTTCCAAGAGCTGCACTCGAGTTGCAGTGCGTCATGACGACACTGCCGTCCGGGATATGATTTGCTCCCATCACTGAGATCCGGTCAAGCGCGGTCCTGGATGACCAGATAAACCCGTTTGCTTTCTCCCGCAGGATTCTTCGCGCAGCCTCCTCGTTGCTGGCTGAACGGACATCCCGCATAACGATCTGAACTGCATTGGGTAAAGAGACGGCTGTTGGACGGGTCGCAAGAAGAAGATCCGCCGCCAGTTCCATCTCACGGATGAATATCGATACATCGCCTGTACGCGGCAGAGTCTCGGCATGATCACGAAGCGCAGAAACTGCTTCCCGGGCAATCTTTCCGGCGCCGCGAATCTCCATCGAGATGATTTTATCGGCTGTGTCGTTGATGCTCATTTATATTACTGATTGGAGTCTAAGATTAAATAACTGAGGGTCGAACCATGTTCCATCCAAAAACAGGAGGATAATGTCTGTCGGAGTAGTTTTTGATAGTGCCGGAACGCTTCTGAAAACGAATCGTGCCGTCAAAAATATAAAAAGCGGTCTCTTGCTGAACAACAGTCCGGAAACGACAATGCTGACGTTCGAGGATCCGGACCGCATTCTTGTTCTTCTTAATATCAGTTCGACCGAGATGATGCAGATCCCTCCGGAAAAGAATTTCTCCGAGTATCTCAAGGAGATCAATGTGGTCTTCGGCATCAGCTGCGGGAGAAAGATCATCGATGCCGAATGCGTGGCGGCGATCCTTTTTTCCGATCCCGTGTGCCTGGTCTTTGACATGCAGGAGGTCATTCGCGCCTGCTGGAAAATCGTTTCCCGGGAAGCCGAGTCATTTGCGATGAATACCGGCATCATCGTCAATCTCCGGACAGGAGAGATCGAGTTCACGATCGCCGCCGCCGGTTATCCGTTTCCGGGAGTAAGAGAGATGATCTCTGCGCTGCATCTGAAAGGCGTGGCGGTCTATATCGCTTCCGGGGACCGGACCTCGAAACTCGAACTGATCGCAGACAAGATCGGGATCCCCCGGGAACGGGTCCACGGCGTCGCAACGCCGGTCACGAAAGCAAGGGTCGTGACGAATCTCAAGGATGAATATGATGTCGTCGTCATGGTCGGAGACGGGATCAACGACCTCTCTGCCATGCGGGCTGCCGATGTTTCGATTCTTACCGTCCAGCAGAAAGGAGAACGGCCCGATGCACTCTGCAAACAGGCGTCCTATATCATCGATGATATACGCGACGTGATCGGGATCGTAGACAAACTGAACACAGAGGATTCGTGAGGCCAGATATCGGTCTCCGTATTGCACAAATATAATATCCTCATCTGCCGGCAGCATCCCGGATGCGGAGAATTCCTCCGCGGCAGGTACCCGGACCTGCTTCTAAAAACTAATAACTCCGTAAAACAAACACATACCATTATAGAAGGAAGAACATATGAAAACCCCGTTTATCACAATAAAGGACCTCATCATGGACTTTCCAGCCTCAACGGAAGATTGTATCGAGAAATCAACCGAAATGGTCAGGGTCCTGGATAACATCAATTTGGAGATCTCCGAAGGAGAGATCGTTGGTGTTATCGGCAGAAGCGGCTGCGGGAAGACCGTACTCATCCATCTGATCCGTGGGATCGACCAGGCCCCAACGTCCGGAACAATCATCTATCATATATCCCGCTGCCCCAAATGCGGAAAAATCGAGTTCCTGAGTGATGCCGGAAAACCCTGCCCCGCCTGCGGTGAGACGCTTGCTGCGCAAGATATCGATTTCTGGAACCCCGAAAACGAGAAACTCAAAGCGCAGATCATGGCACGGACCTCGCTGATGTTCCAGCGGACGTTTGCCCTCTACGGGGATGACCGTGTCATCGAAAACGTTCTCCGTGCTCTAGACGACATCAACTACCCCTCAGAAAAAGCCATCTCGCGGGCTGCGGACTTACTCGATGAAGTCAGACTCACCCATCGGATGATGCATATCTCCCGTGATCTTTCAGGCGGAGAAAAACAGCGTGTCGTCTTAGCACGTCAGCTTGCCAGAGAACCGCTCTTTTTATGTGCTGACGAACCAACCGGGACCCTTGATCCGAAAACGGCCAGGATCGTTCATGATCTTTTGAAGAAAGCCGCCAAGGAAAACAATATGGGAATGATCGTCACCTCCCACTTTTCCCAGGTACTGCAGGATGTCTGCGACCGGGCAGTGCTCCTGGACGATGGAAAAATAACCCGGATCGGCACACCCGACGAAATCGTTGAAGAGTTCATGAAAGGATATCACGACGACCGTGTATACACCGACCAGATCTTCGGCGATCCGATCATCCATGCGGAAAACCTGCTCAAAAAATTCATCGCTGTCGACCGGGGCGTTATCAATGCAGTGAACAACATCTCCTTCGAGATCAACGAACGCGAGATCTTCGGGATCATCGGCGTATCAGGCGGAGGCAAAACCACGCTCTCCAAGATGATCGCAGGTCTGTATGAACCCACATCCGGAAAACTCAATGTCAGGATCGGGGATGAATGGATCGATATGTCAAAACCCGGGTATCTCTTCCGCGGACGGGCAAAACAATACATTGGTCTCCTGCACCAGGAGTATGACCTGTATCCCCACAGAACGGTCATCGACAACCTGACCGATGCTATCGGTTTGGAGTTCCCCAAAGAACTTGCGACCAGAAAAGCGCTCATCACTCTTCGAATGGCCGGCTTCACTGAAAAGAAGGCAAAAGATGTTCTGCACAGACTGCCCGCAAGTCTTTCGGAAGGAGAAAAACATCGGGTAGCTCTCGCGCAGATCCTGATCCGCGAACCGCGCATCATCCTTCTGGATGAACCGACGGGAACGATGGACCCCATCACCAAAGTCGATGTCAAGCACTCGATCATGAATGCACGCGAAGAGATGGAAGAGACATTTGTGATCGTTTCCCACGATATGGAGTTTGTCCGTGATGTCTGCGACAGATGTATGTTCATGCGTGGCGGCAAGATCATCAGCATTGGTCCGACACACGAGGTGCTCGACAACCTTTCCGAGGATGAAAAGATCGTTATGCGAAATGCTGTCGAAAAGGAACGGGCGCGGGCAGAAACCGGCACTCCGAAAAAGGTGACCCTCGCCGGAGGAGCTCCGGAGGCGGAAGCGACTGAAGGAGCATTGCATGAAACGACCGATGAAATGTTTGAGATGTAGGTCCGTATCATGACCGATATCCGGATTTTTCTGAACGGTGAACAAAAGACCGTTCCGGAAACAACAACCGTCAAGGATCTCCTCCCAGACCAGCCGCTGGGGACCTCTGTTATCCTTCTTCTGCCCGGCAGTGTTTCCCGGGCAAAAACCTCCCATCTCCGTCTGACAACGACCGCCGGAGATATCGTGATCGAACTGGCAAAAAAAACCGCATTCCCTCTGCCGACCGGGGATGTGAAAGAAAATCTGCGGGTACACTTCGAGGATAAAAATGCCGTCTCTTTTGGACCCTTTCCTCAGGAGTTTGTTCCCGACAAGACACCATACCGCTATGATCGGGGCATGGTCTGTCTGGGTTCGGGAGGCTACGATTCGCAGAATGCCTATCTCACCTTTTCCCGCAGAGAACATGTGGCTGATCACGGAGCTGCCAAGGGAGGAGCCGTTTTGGGAAAAGTCATCTACGGTCTTGGGATCATCAACCGCTGGAAAAACGGCGACAGTATCACACGGATCGAGGAGGTCTTTTCCAGTACTGACTCGACCAATGCAAAAGTGACAGCCGATCTCTCGGCTGAAGTGAAAGACGGCATGCAGATATTTTCCGAGCTGGTCATCACCGCGGAAGGGTATAGTGATAATCATGCGGAGATAGACTGCGCCTGTACCGAATCGGTTGAACATATGCTCTTTTGCCTGCGTGAGAGCAGATTCCGAATCGATCAGACTGCATCCACTTTTATCAGGGATCACACCGAAGGCCGACTCTACGCTGCGCAGGAACGCCAGAAATCCAGACGCGAAGGAACCGTAACGGTGAGAACTGCAGGAAAAGGTTCGGGTGCTCTCTATATCTACACACGCGATGTTCCAAGCAATCAGAATCATACCCGAACCGGGTCGGTTACCAGGGGTATAGAGCTTGCCAAATTTTCAACCGACAAAACGACCCTGTCGGTAAGATGTGTTCCCGAGCTGCTTGATCTGCGCGGCCTCCCACTCGGAGAAGCGGTGGATCTTGCGAAAAATCGCGGTCTGAAGGTGATGGCCGACAACCGTGATCTGATCGGAAGGGTCGTCATCAATCAGAAACCGGAGACAACGCTTGAGGTCCTGAAAGAGGGAAAAATCTCGCTCTTTACTATGGGTCTGGACAATGTCATCGACATCTCTCTGGATTATAAAAAAGCACCGCGCTCGGTCGATCTGTTCCGCCGGGTCACCGGCCTGAAACGGTATGCGGTCGGGACCATGCCGCTTATTTATAATCTTGAGGATGAGATGTATCTCTTTAAGCCGCCGTTCTCAAGCGGAACAAACATCATCCCGGAGAACACGCCGAAAAAACCGGTCAGGACCAATACTCTTGCATTAACGAACGATTCCCGACATGCAGTCGGGATGGTCGGTGTAAGGGTGGTCGAAAACAAGGAGTACGGACCGACCGGAGAGCCCTTTGAGGGAACGAACGTCATTGGGACCGTTATCGATATGGACAAACTCCATCTGATGAAAGACGGCGGGACAGTCTATATTCGGGAGGTCAGGGAATGAAACCTTACGTTCCGGAGTATGTCGGGACCGTGACCAAGTATGTGTTCGTGGACTCCCCAAACACGACCCCTCAGGATATCGCAACGGCCGCCTATGAGATAGCTCAGGGCGTTATGATCAAAGAGACCTGTTTCGGGTGCCAGATCACCGGCATGCCGGACGATGTTTCCCGTATCATAGATCATCTGCGCGGTCTTGATCCCTACCGGATCTTCGTAAAAGACCGGGGATTCCCTCCGGGAGATGCACGGCGCTGCAGAGCTGATCTCGGCGGGGCAAGACCCGGGTATCTTGGGCACGAATATGAAATGAGTTTTATCCGGTATATCTCCCATGGACTGAAAGAGACCCAGGAACTGACAAAAGCATCATTGAAAAAAGCAGCAGGAGTTCCTCTGCCGCTTGAAGAACCTCTTGATGCAGATATCCTCGAACAACTTTTTTCGGAGGAAAAATAATGGCAAAAGTATTCATCTATCCGGCAACCAGCCTCATCTTATCCGACCTTGTAGAGAGGTTCGGCCACAAACCGCTCGGATCGGCTCTTTCGATCCGTGAACATGTTCAGACCCCGGGGTTTGATTCGCCTCCTATCCAGATGACCGCAGATGATCCTCAGAAAGGTCTGAAATGGGCGGCAGTCGAGGTCCCTTCAGGGATAAGAGGAAGGATGGCCCTCTATGGCCCTCTTGTAGAAGAGGCAGAGGCGGCCATCATCATCGATGAACCGGAGCTGGCATTCGGCTGTATGGGCTGCGCACGGACAAATGAACTTCTTGTATTCATGCTTCGGGAAAAAGAGATGCCGAAACTCGAACTCCGGTATCCTGCTTCGAAAGAAGAGGGTGTGACCTTTGTCGCACAGATCAAACAGTTTCTCAAAGACTTGGAGGTTAAACAATGAGCGCAAAAGATCAGCCGGTACGGATCGCCCAGATCACCTGCGGAGCAGAATACAGCGGTATCCAAAACGAGATCACTTCCGCAGCAGAGACTGTGGGCGCGAGGATGTTTTATCCTGATGTGACGCTGAAGGATGTAAAAAGCGCCTACAAGGACTTTGGTCTTCCGGTGAAAAGCCCGGATCTGAAACTTGCCATCGCACGCGCCCAGGCGATCGTAGAAGGAAGGATCGAGGCGGACGGTATTTTTATCGCCAGCTGTTTCCGCTGTGCCGAGGCGGCGATCGTTCGTAATGAGCTTCGCCGATATATCGTGGAGAACTCAAAGATCCCGGTCGTTTCCTACTCGTTCAATGAACGGACCGGCGCATCGACCCTTCTCACCAGACTCGAAGCCCTGTCCACGATAGCAAAACGCCGCGCACTGATGGCTCGTGAGGTCCAGGTCGGAACCACGATGGGCGTGGACTCCGGGTCTTCAACCACGAAATGCATCATCATGCAGGATAACAAGATCATCGGGACCGGGTGGAGGCCGACGACCGATGTTCTGAAAAGTGCAGACGAGGTCATCGCTCTCGCTCTTGAGGAGTCAGGACTCAAGATCTCCGACATAGAAGCTGTCGGAACGACCGGATACGGAAGGTTCCTTGTCGGCAAACATATCAAAGCTGATCTCGTTCAGGAGGAACTGACTGTCAACTCGAAAGGAGCAGTGTATCTCGCAAATGCCCAGAAAGGATTTGCGACCGTCATCGATATCGGCGGTATGGACAATAAAGCCATCAGTGTGAACGACGGTATTCCCGGTTCCTTCACGATGGGAGGCATCTGCGCCGGAGCGTCCGGGCGGTTCCTTGAGATGACTGCAAAACGCCTCGGGATCGATATCACCGAGCTTGGCGCTCTGTCGATGGAAAGCGAAGGCGGCGAGAATGTGCCGATGAACAGTTATTGTATCGTGTTTGGAACACAGTCGCTGGTCAATGCTCTTGCTGCAGGATATAAGCCGGCGGACGTTGCAGCCGCGGCTTGTCACAGCGTTGCCCAGCAAGTGTATGAACAGCAGCTCCAGGAAGTCGACATCAAGGAGCCGGTGATCATGGTCGGCGGCTCATCGCTTATCCAGGGACTCGTCCGCGCCATGGGCCGGATGCTGAGGACCGAAGTCGTTGTCCCTCCGTATTCCCAGTACATCGGGGCGGTCGGCGGTGCGCTGATTTCTTCAGGCTTTGCTGATAAAAAGGTGAAGGAGGCGTAAATGGCAGGTTTGGACTACTTCGAGGTGGAATGCACCGAAGACGGATCGGACAATTACATTAAGATCGCCACGACTGTACTGCAGGATCACAACCTTCTCGGTATCGTGGAGGGTCTGCATATCTATATCGATCCGCAGTATCCCCTTTTTGTAGCTGCAGGTTTCATCCGTCCTCCGCGCACCGTAATAAAAATCTCGGATGTAGGCAATGTACTGTTTCAGGATGATCATGCAACGATCGCCGTAGGAGATGAGACCTATCTTGCCGCGATGCTGAAAATATTGTGGCAGAAACTTGGTCACGACAATGTCGACCAGCCGGACCGGTTCACTGTCATCATCAAAAATGCGGAGATCCCAAAGGATCTCCGGGACTGGGTCGTTGTTGATCCGGCCGAGTCGCTTTTTAAAGATCTCATCTATGCGATCCAGGTGATCGCCCCGGAAGGATTCAAGGTCAGGCGTGAGAATTATGGTAAGAACCGGTTCTCCTACGCCGCGAGCGAAAACACTCTGCCTGCGGCCGATGTCGAGAAGATCATCGCGGACAGGTTTGCACGAATGGAGGAAGCACTGAAATGATCCTTGTCCCTGTTACGTATAAGGGGGGTGTGTACCGTCTTGACGAGATCATCGACTACATCGAGGATCTCGGCGGGTATATCGTTCAGCGGCATAATATCGCAAGTGAGGTCGTTCTCCAGGTCCTGATGCCCAAAGAGGACATCAAACATCTGATAACGTTTTCCCGCCCTCTCGCCGGCGAGGTGATCGAATCACCGCTTGTAGGGACCGAGATTGCTGTTGTGATCCCAAGTCTGGAGATCCATCACCTTCCGCATTCGGCATGCGATGTCGCCGAGTATCTGCGCAGTCACGGTTCAAAGTCGAATATGCTTGGGATGGCACGCGGTTTTGGCAAACGTATCGCGCAGATGAATGATGAGGAACGTGATCTCATCAACGAACATGATATCGCGATCTTCGTTCTTGGCAACTTTGCCTCCTGTATCGAGAAGAAATTCCCCAAATTCAGATACGGGATCACGGTCCCGGTTATTCTGACGGGAGGTCCCGAACGTGAGGTCCTCGTAAAGCAGACGGATCCGCCGGTCGCAGGGTATGTCGGGGGTCTTGGGCGGTTCATGCACAGGACCCAGACCGAAGCGGACATCCACCGGCTCGATATGGTGGTCGATGAAGTGAAAAAAGTGATCGAGGCACGCCGGCAGGAGATCGCGAACGATCCTCTTTCGGTCTCTCCGGCGAGGCTTCAGGCACTTATCAAACAGGAACTTCCCGAGATCGAGGAGGTCTACTCTCCGTCCCCGATCGCTGTTCAGCTGAATGGGCTGCGGGTAAAACTATCCTACCCTGCGTATGCACAGAAGATCCGCGATCTGGTGATCGAGGATGAGGTAAAAGTCGGTGATGTGGCAGATGTTCTGCCCTCACGAATGAGGGATTATATTCTGATCCGCATTAAGCCGCTTTCGGAAACAAATATAGTGGTATGAGAGCATGGTAGACATCGACATGAATTTTGAAGAGGCGATCGCGGAAGTAAAAAAAGACGGAGCGAAACGCGTTGCATCCGAGTGGCTCGCACGGATCGAAGCAGAGTACGGGACTTCGCCTTTGATCTATCAGAAAATGGAGGCCTGTCCGGAAGCTCTTATCTCGCATCTTCTGTACAAAAATGCGGTGACGCAGGCAGGCGCACTTCCGCCGAAAACCGTGGAACTGATCAGCCTTGCCGTTGGAGCCGCATTGCGGTGTGATCATTGTACGTCGTATCATATGCAGGTCGCAAAAAAGATGGGGATCACCAATGAGGAGATCCTGGAAGCGGTTTTGGTCGCCGGTCTTCTTGCAAACTCGTCGGTCCTTGCAAATGCCTATCGTTTGGTTGTCCCGGAGAAGGAGCCCTGCGTCGGGACCTGCGCTTTGAAATAAAACGATTTCAAAGAGCTCCAAACCTTTTTTGTGTTACTTTAGCTTCGCGGATGGGCGTTTTTGGGTGAGAATATTCTTCTAACCGGACAACGCATGATTAGGTATGTCAAGGAGACCGGTTATTTCTGTTATCGGAGATGCAGCGATACAGCCCGGGTGTGCGAAAGAACAGTTTGCATTTTCGCTAGGAAATGCGCTGGTTTCCAACGGGTACCGGGTGCTTTCCGGCGGGCTGGGCGGCGTGATGGAAGCCGTTTCCCGCGGGGCCAATGCCTCTCCCTCATACAGAGAAGGGGATGTTATCGCGGTCCTTCCGGGGAACGATCCGGCACAGGCAAATCCGTATACTGATATCGTGATCGCGACCGGACTGGATCATGCACGAAACTTCATCGTGGCAAACACGGATGCGGTCGTCGCAGTCGGCGGAGGATCGGGTACGCTCTCCGAACTTTCCTATGCCTGGGTGATGCACCGGCTCATCATGGCATACCGTGTCCCGGATGTTGTGAAAAAGGATGGCGTGTTTTCAGACTGGGGCGCGGTTGTGGCTGATAAAAAGATCGACGACAAGCCGCGGTATCCGGACATCCCGGATGACTGTGTGTTTGGAGTTGACACGGCTGATGATGTCATCCGGATCCTTGCAGAGCGGCTCTCGAAGTATACGCGCCGGCCGCTTCTTGCCGGAAAACGTGAAAAACACCCGCTGCTGTGATATAACTGCATTTTTCGAATATGCAAAAACAGATATGCTGGATCCCTGTCCGGGATCTCCTGGATTAGGCGGATCTCACTCCACGTTTTTCATCATATTTTTATCGTAGCGTGAGATCGTGGCATTTTTCTGGTTCTGATATTTTGCATCCGGTTTTTTATCATACGGGCACTCGCAGCGTTTTGTCACGTAGAAGACGAGCTGGCCGATCGGCATTCCTGCATACACCCTGACCGGGCGGCAGTTCGAGTTGCACATCTCAAGAGTGATGGTTCCGGAAAATCCTGCGTCGATCCAGCCGCCGGTCTGATGAAGGGCGATGCCAAGGCGGGCAACACTGCTCTTCCCCTCGATCGAGGCAACGATGTTGTCGGGAAGCGTCACCGTTTCCAGCGTCTCTGCAAGAACGAACTGTCCGGGCTGGATATCAAAATAGGTTCCTTTGCGTTCGTTTGTATGGGTGTGGAGCGTCTCTTTCTGATAAGGATCGATCACATCATCACATGGTTCATACCAGACAAAATGATTGCCCAGGCGGATATCAAGGGAGTTGGGCTGAACAAGCGCCGGATCGAATGGATCGATGCCGATGTACCCCCGTTTGATATGGTCTGCAATTTCCCAGTCTACCAGAATCATAACCTACTATTCGCTGGTTAAGATAAAATAATATTCAGTCCTGTCTCTTTGGTTACGTTGCGGGAATGACCGGTCTGCGGACCCATCTGCCGTGCCCTCATTTTTTCCCTCTCCCATTCCCGTATTCTTAATACTCTTCAGGACCAATAGATAAGCATTATTTGATTTCGGAAAAGGAAGGGCAAAAATGAAATATGTAGTAGTAACCGGAGGAGTAATGAGCGGACTGGGAAAAGGCATCACTGCTGCATCCATCGGCCGCATTCTTATCAACAGGGGATATCACGTCACCAGCGTGAAGATCGATCCCTACTTAAATATCGACGCGGGACTCATGAACCCTGCTCAGCATGGCGAGGTTTTTGTTCTCAAAGACGGCGGAGAGGCCGATCTCGACCTTGGAAACTATGAACGGTTTCTCGACATCGAACTGACCCGTGATCACAACCTCACCACCGGAAAGATCTACTCCTCGGTCATTTCCAAGGAACGCCACGGAGATTATCTTGGCGCCACCGTCCAGATCATCCCCCACATCACCGATGAGATAAAAGACCGGATCAAACACGCAGCCGAGTCCTGGGTCGACAAAGACGGAAACCATGCCGAGATCTGTATCGTCGAGGTCGGCGGGACCGTCGGCGACATCGAAAGCATGCCGTTTCTGGAAGCGGTCCGCCAGATGCACTGGGAGTATGGAAACGGCGACTTTGCCCTCGTCCATGTCACTCTCCTGCCTGCCGATACGATGGGTGATCTGAAAACCAAGCCCACTCAGCACTCAGTCAAAGCTCTTCGCGAACTCGGTCTCGAAGCCGATATCATTGTCGGAAGAAGCAACTTGCCGGTCTCTCTTTCCACCAAACGAAAGATCTCCTCCTTCTGCGACGTGGATGTTCACGCGGTTATCAGCGCTCAGACGGCGCCAGATACCTACCTTGTTCCAATGGAACTCGAAAAAGAGGGAATGGCCGAGGTCCTGTTAAAGCAGCTCCATCTTGAGCCGGGAAAAGCGGACAACAGCTGGTATTCGCTGATCGCCCGCGAGTACACCAACCGCATCACTGTGGGCATCATCACCAAATACGGTGTCGAGGATGTCTATATCTCTATAAAGGAAGCCCTCAAACATGCCGGCCGTCTTCTTTCCACCGAAGTCATTATCCACTGGCTTGATGCAGAACTCTACACGACCGAAGACCTCGCCGATCTGGACGGGATCCTCATTCCGGGCGGATTCGGCAATCGCGGCATCGAAGGCATGATCTCTGCGATCCGGTATGCCCGTGAACACAACAAGCCGCTTCTTGGTCTATGTCTCGGGTTCCAGCTCTGTGTTATCGAGTTCATGAGAAACGTCGTCGGCTATAAGGATGCAACGAGCGAAGAGATGGGGCCGGGGACCCACGCGATCGCGCTCCTCCCGGAACAGGAAGGAGTTGAAGATCTCGGCGGAACGATGCGTCTTGGCGACTACCCGGTCACTCTTGATCCGGCTTCCCGTCTGGCCGATCTCTACGGCGCGACCGAGATCGTCGAACGCCACCGACACAGATATGAAGTCAACCCGGCCTACATCAGCGAGATCGAAGCAAAAGGCATGAAGTTTGTCGGCAAAAACGGCAGACGCATGGAAGCACTCGAACTTGCCGATCACCCGTATTTTGTTGCGACCCAGTATCATCCGGAGTTCAGATCACGGCCGGCACGTCCTTCCGCACCGTTCATCGGGTTTGTAAAAACCTGCCGCGATCTTCAGAGAAAGGAGTAACATGGAATCAATTTTAGTTCTGGATTTCGGCGGCCAGTACAATCAGCTTATTGCACGCCGCGTCAGAGAAGCACATGTTTTCTGCGAAGTGAAGCCCTGCACGATCCCCCTTTCGGAGATCAAAGAAGGGAACTATGCGGGGATCATTTTCACCGGCGGACCGGCGAGTGTGTATGCGAAGAACGCTCCGACCGTTGACGCCGGCATCTTCGATCTCGGTGTCCCGATCCTTGGGATCTGCTACGGAGCACAGCTCACGGCCTATCTCCTTGGCGGAAAGGTAGCTTCTGCCGCGACCCGCGAGTACGGCAGAACGTCCGTTTCCACTGACGAGTCCGTTCTGTTCAAAAACGTCCCGAAAGAGACCACCTGCTGGATGAGTCACACGGATTACATCAGCGATGTACCTGCCGGATTTGCCCGGACTGCTCACACGAACGTGTGCCCGGTTGCGGCAATGGCGGATCCAAAAAAGAAGATCTACGCTGTTCAGTTCCATCCGGAAGTTATGCACACGCCGGAAGGCATGACGATGATCAAAAACTTCCTCTATGATGTCTGCGGATGCAAAGGCACCTGGCAGATGTCGTCGTTTGTTGAGGATATGGTCCTTCAGCTGCGTGAGAAGATCGGGGACAAGAAAGTTCTCTGCGCCCTCTCAGGCGGCGTCGACTCTTCCGTGGCTGCGGTGCTGATCCACAAGGCAGTTGGAAAACAGCTGACCTGTATCTTCGTCGATCACGGTCTTCTCAGGAAGAACGAGGGGGACGAGGTCGAGAAGATCTTCCGTGAACAGTTCGATATCAATCTGATCCGGGTCAATGTCGAGGATCAGTTCCTCGGGAAACTTGCCGGCGTCAGTGATCCTGAGCAGAAACGCAAGATCATCGGCGAGGAGTTCATCCGCGTCTTTGAAGTCGAGGCAAAAAAGATCGGTACGGTCGATTTCCTTGTGCAGGGAACGATCTATCCTGACGTGATCGAGTCGGGTCCGGGAGCGGCCGCGGTGATAAAAAGCCATCATAATGTCGGCGGTTTGCCGGACAATGTGGATTTCAAGGAGATCATCGAGCCGCTGCGTGTCCTTTTCAAGGACGAGGTCCGCCGTGCGGGTCTCGAACTGGGGATCCCGGGAAATCTTGTTTGGCGTCAGCCGTTCCCGGGCCCGGGTCTTGCGATCCGGGTGATTGGCGACATCACGAAGGAAAAGCTGGATGTTGTGCGGGATGCGGACGCGATCTTCCGCGAGGAGGTCGCGAAGGCAGGCATCGACCGCGATATCAATCAGTATTTTGCGGCGCTGACGAACATGCGCAGTGTCGGCGTGATGGGCGATGAGCGGACGTATGATTATGCGATCGTGTTACGGGCGGTCACGACGACGGATTTCATGACCGCCGACTGGGCCCAGATCCCATATTCGGTGCTTGAGAAAGTTTCGAGCCGGATCATCAATGAAGTGCGGCATGTGAACCGTGTTTTGTATGATGTCACGAGCAAACCCCCGGCAACGATCGAATACGAATAACCCTTTCTTTTTTTTTAATAGCAGTTATGCGGTGTTCGTGTCGATCTAATTTGGGGAGGGTACGGCTGGGCGTGGACACAAGAGATTATTTAACCGCGAATCTCCGCGAATTAACGCGAATCGCATTTTTCTTGCGCCGTCGTGCTCTGCTCCGGCTGATCGCCTGCGCAGGAATCGCACGCCGTCTGGAAAAATGCTGGGGAAAAACCGGCGTGCCGGTTTTTCTTATCTTGCATGTCTTTTTTCTGGAAAAAATAGATGAACAATCCCTTTTCTTGATCGGGGGTGCGGGGCCGCGACTTCGGCGCGGAGCGGCCCGCGGTAGGATATCCTATTTCCTAATTCCCCGCTTCTCTTAACCTAGGTCACCTCCCCGCCCCGCCAAATCCTC
>VSSQ01000289.1_pt1 | contig 48035 bp, 46 predicted proteins | sample 4763081 | NCBI WGS metagenome assembly VSSQ01 (sample SAMN12137344, study PRJNA551015) | bioreactor metagenome | isolation source: SDC9 anaerobic chlorinated ethene degrading culture | place: USA: Knoxville, Tennesee | collected 2015-01-01
GTCATTCACCCCCCGGGATATTTCCGGCAATTGGGAGCAGGAGATCCCTGCGCTTCCAATCGCTCCAAATATCCTGCGGGGGTGCGGGGGCGCAAAGCCCCCGCGCGGCGCTTATCGCGCGCGCACCATGCCCATGATGTCGAGCGCGCCTTCGAGGATCGGCTGCGCGATGGCGCGGGCCTGCTCGGCGCCGGCGCCGAGGATCCGGTCGATCTCGGCCGGGTCGTTCATCAGCCGCGACATCTCCGACGAGATCGGCTCGAGCTTGGCGACGGCCAGATCGGCGAGGGCGGGCTTGAACGTGCCCCAGCCCTGACCGCCGAATTCCGCGATCACCGCCTCGGCGTTCCGGTTCGAAAGCGCCGCGTAGATGTTCACGAGGTTGCGCGCCTCGGGCCGCTCGGCCAGCCCCTCGAGGCTTTCGGGCAGCGGCGCGGGGTCGGTCACCGCCTTGCGGAACTTCTTCGCGATGGTGTCGGCATCGTCGGTCAGGTTGATCCGGCTCGCGTCCGAGGGGTCGGATTTCGACATCTTCTTGGTGCCGTCGCGCAGGCTCATCACCCGCGTCGCGGTGCCCTCGATCAGCGGTTCGGGCATCGGGAAGAAGTCGGTCTTGTAATCGTGGTTGAACTTTGCCGCAATGTCGCGGGTCAGCTCGACATGCTGCTTCTGGTCCTCGCCCACCGGCACCATCGTCGCGTGATAGACGAGGATGTCGGCGGCCATCAGCGCCGGATAGGCGAACAGGCCCAGCGACTGCTGTTCGGCGTTCTTGCCCTGGGTCTTGTCCTTCCACTGCGTCATGCGGTTCATCCAGCCCATCCGCGCGACACAGTTGAGAAGCCAGGCCATCTCGGCATGGGCCGAGACCTGGCTCTGGTTGAAGAGCACCGAGCGCGACGGATCGACGCCCGAGGCGATGAAGGCCGCCGCCGCCTCGCGGGTCTGACGCTTCAGCGCTTCCGGTTCCTGCCAGACCGTGATCGCGTGAAGGTCGACGAGGCAATAGATCGTCTCGATCCCTTCGTCCTGCTTCTCGGCAAAGCGCTTGAGCGCGCCGAGATAGTTCCCGAGCGTCAGGTTCCCTGACGGCTGGATCCCCGAAAACACGCGGGGCTTGAACTTGGCGTTGATGGCGGCAGGTTGATCGGTCATGGCAATGCTCCTCAGCCGGGCTGGAAATCGGCTGTGCGAGGGCTTATCGCTAAAGCGCGCGGGGCGTCAACCGGACCCGCCCGAGGGAGGCCTGATGGACCATCGCACGAACGAACACCCGCTGAACCCGCTGCCGCCGGTGGTCTGGCTTCTGGCGGGCCCGATCATCCTGGGCGAGATCCTGTTCGGGATCGGTCATGCCGGGGTGGCGGGGGATGCGGCGCTCGGCTGGCGGCTCGATGCGCTGCAGCGCTTCGCCTTCGACCCGGGCATCCTGCGCCAGATGGTCGCGCAGAACCTCTGGCCCTGGCGGCAGGTGGCGCGGATCGTCACCTATCCCTTCGTGCACGGCTCGCTCACCCATGCGGCGATGGTGCTGGTGTTCGTGCTGGCGCTTGGCAAGATGGTGGGCGAGATCTTCCGCGGCTGGGCGGTGGCGGCGGTGTTCCTCGGCGCCTCGATGGTCGGTGCACTGGTCTATACCGCGGTGCCCGTCACCCAGGGCGCGCTTTATGGCGGCTATCCCGGGGCCTATGGGCTGATCGGCGCCTTCACCTGGCTCCTGTGGGTGCGGCTTGGGGCGGCGAATGCGAACCGCACGCGGGCGTTCTCGCTGATCGGCATGCTGATGGCGATCCAGCTGGTCTTTGCCGCGATTTTCGGTGGCACCCTGGACTGGATCGCCGAATTCGCGGGCTTTGTCGCGGGCTTCGGTCTGAGCTTCCTGGTGGCCCCCGGCGGCTGGCGTCACACGCTGGCGCGGCTGCGCAAGCGCTGAGGCCGGGCGGGCGACGCTGTCGAGCGGGGCTCAGCCCCGCTTGCGCCGCAGCATCGCCTTGAGCTCGCCCGCGCCATAGGCGCCGATCAGCGCGCCAAGGCCGAAGTAGACGGCAATCCCCGAACCGCACAGGATCGCCAGCGCCCCCCAGCGGGCGCCATGCGCGGCAAGCATCGGCGCAAGCGCGTCGGCGGTGAACCACAGCTGCACCCCCATCACCGCCGAGGCGAGGGCGATGCGCCAGAACCGGCGCCAGAAGCGGGCGTCCGGATGTGCCGCCGCGCCCATGTTGCGCGCCCCCCACCACAGTTGCGCGACCATCACCCAGCCCGAGACGGTGGTGGCGAGCGCCGCCGCCATGAAGCCCATCACCGGCATCATGCCGATCGCGAAGCCGGCGTTGGTGATCATCGAGACAACCGCGTAATAGAACGGCCTGCGGGTGTCCTCGCGCGCATAGAAGAGCGGCTGCAGCACCTTTTGCAGCACGAAGGCCGGCAGGCCGAGGCCATAGGCGGCGAGCGCCAGCGCCGTCGCCGTGGTGTCCTCGGCTCGCCAGGCGCCGCGGTCGTAGAGCACCGAGATCAGCGGTGTCGCGATCACCACAAGGGCGACCGCGGCGGGCACGGTCAGGAACAGCGCGAATTCCGCGCCGCGCGAGAAGCTGTCGCGCGAGGCCGCCATGTCGCCCGCCCGCAGGTGGCGCGACAGCACCGGCAGCAGCACGGTGCCGATCGCGATGCCGACGACGCCAAGCGGCAGCTGATAGAGCCGGTCGGCATAGCTGAGCCAGGCGACCGCGCCCTCGGTGAAGGACGCGACCTGACGGCCGACGAGCAGGTTCACCTGCACCACGCCGCCCGCCAGCACCGCGGGGCCGGCGATGATCAGGAGCCGTTTCAGCTCGGGCGTCATCCGGGGTCGCCCGGGCCAGAGTGCAAAGCCAAGCCGCTGCGCCGAGACCCAGGTGAAGGCAAACTGCGCCACCCCCGTCACCGGCACCGTCCAGGCAAGCGTCAGCCCCATGTCCCAGCCGGCCTTGTCCGCCATCCACATCGCCACGATGAACATCAGGTTCATCAGCACCGGCACCAGCGAGGCCTCGGTGAAATGGCCGAAGGCGTTCAGCACGCCCGAGAGCAGCGCGACGAGCGAGATGAAGAGGATGTAGGAGAACCCGATCCGGCCATAGAGCACGGCGAGGGTGAAGCGCTCGTCGCCGTGAAAGCCCGAGGCCATCGCCCAGACGAGCCAGGGCATGGCGAGCGTGCCAAGCACGGTGAACAGGATCAGCACCGCGGAAAGGCCCGAGAAGGCATCCTGCGCAAAGCCCTTCGGGTCGTCGCCCGCCTCGAGCTTCTTCGCGAACATCGGCACGAAGGCCATGTTGAACGCGCCTTCGGCGAAGAAGCGGCGGAACATGTTCGGCAGCGAGAAGGAGACGAGGAAGGCCTCGGCCACCGGGCCCGAGCCCAGATAGGCGGCGATCATCATGTCGCGGACAAATCCCAGCAGGCGGGAGCCGAAGGTCCAGCCCCCCACCGTCAGGAAACCGCGCACCAGGCGGACCGGTTTCATGCCGTGGCAGCCCTTTCCGCCCCGCGGGTGATCGCCTCGCGCAGCTTCTTGTCGAGCGCCTCCTGCTTCGTCTTCGACAGTTTCAGCCCGAAGGTGTCCTTGACGTAGAAGCTGTCGACCACCTGCGCGCCATAGGTCGCGATCACCGCCGAGGCGATGTAGATGTTCGACGAGGCCAGCGCGCGGGTCAGGTCATAAAGCAGCCCGGGCCGGTCGCGGGTATCGACCTCGACGATGGTGTAGATGTCGGAGCCCTCGTTGTCGAAGGTGATATGGGTCGGGAAGCGGAACTCGCGCTCGCGCTTCTTCACCTTGTCGCGGTCCTTCAGCGCGTCACGCGCGACAACCTCGCCCTTCAGCGTGCGGTCGATCATCTTGCGCAGCCGCGGCAGGCGCGAGGCTTCGTAGGGGTGGCCCTCGGCGTCCTGCACCCAGAAGACGGCGGTCGCATAGCCGTCCTTCGAGGTATAGGTGCGCGCGTCGACCACGTTCGCGCCAACAAGCGCCAGCGCGCCGGCAAGCCGGGAGAAGATGCCCGGATGGTCGGCGAGTGCAAAGGCCGCGCGGGTCGCGTCGTGGTCGGGGTCGGGGTGCAGGTCGATGCGGATCTCGTCATCGCCGAGGTCGCGCAAGAGCTCGGCGAAGATCACATGGGTCTCGGTCGACAGCCCCTGCCAGTAGGGATCGTAATGCCGGCCAAGCTCGGTGCGCAGGTCCTTCGCGTCCCAGCCCGCGAGCGCCTCGCGCAGGGCGCGCTTCGCCTCGCTCGTGCGCTGTTCGCGGTTGAGCGCCTCCATCCCGTGTTCGAGCGCGCGTGCGGTGTCGGAATAGAGCCGGCGCAGCAGCGAGGCCTTCCAGTTGTTCCACACCCCCGGGCCGACGCCGCGGATGTCGCACACGGTCAGCACGGTGAGCAGCTCGAGCCGGCGCTTCGACTTCACCATCTTGGCAAAGTCGCGGATCGTGCGCGGGTCCGACAGGTCACGTTTCTGCGCCACGTCCGACATCAGCAGGTGATGCCGGATCAGCCATTCCACCGTCTCGCATTCCTCGGGGTTGAGGCCGAGCCGCGGCGCCACCTTGCGCGAGATCTGCGCGCCGAGGATCGAATGGTCCTCGGGCCGGCCCTTGCCGATGTCATGGAGCAGCAGCGCCACATACATCACCCGCCGGTTGATCCCCTCCTTCAGGATGTGGGAGGACAGCGGCAGCTCCTCGACCAGCTCGCCGCGCTCGATCTGCGCGAGGGTCGAGATCACCTGGATCGTGTGTTCGTCCACGGTGTAGCTGTGATACATGTTGAACTGCATCATCGCCACGATCGGCTCGAATTCGGGGATGAAGGCCGCGAGCACGCCGAGCTCGTTCATCCGCCGCAGCGAGCGTTCCGGGTTGCCGTGCTTGAGCAGCAGGTCGAGGAAGATCCGCGCCGCCTCGCGGTTCTCGCGCAGCCTGTCATCGAACAGGTCGAGATGTGCCGAGATCACCCGCATCGCGTCGGGGTGGATCAGCATCCCGGTGCGCAGCGCTTCTTCGAAGATGCGCAGAAGGTTCAGCGGATCGGCCAGGAAGGCCTTCCTGTCGCCGATGTTGACCCGGCCGTTGTCGTCGACGAGGGGCGCGATCAGCGGCTTGCGGCGGCGGAACAGGCGCTTGTAGATCGGCGGCACGCGCACGTGCTGCGCCTCGAGCTTGGTCAGGAAGATGCGGGTGACCTCGCCCACCATCGTGGCGTGGCGGAAGTAGTCCTGCATGAACACCTCGACACCGCGGCGCCCGGCGGTGTCGGTATAGCGCATCCGCCGCGCCACCTCGACCTGCATGTCGAAGGTGAGCTGGTCGGAGGCGCGCCCGGCGATCAGGTGCAGATGGCAGCGCACCGCCCAGAGGAAATCCTCGGCGTCGCGGAAATGCTGGTATTCCTCGGCGGTGAAGACGCCGAGCGGCACCAGCTCGGCCGCCTTGTGCACGCCGTGGATGTATTTCGCGATCCAGTAGAGCGTCTGCAGGTCGCGCAACCCGCCCTTGCCCTCCTTCACGTTCGGCTCGAGCACATAGCGCTGCCCGCCCTGGCGCTTGTGACGCTCGGCCCGCTCGGCGAGCTTCGCCTCGATGAACTCGGGGCCGGTCGAGCGGAACAGGTCATTGCGCAGCGTCTCGGTCAGCTGCACGGTGAGGGCCTCGTCGCCGGCGACATGGCGCAACTCGAGCAGGGCGGTGCGGATTGTCACGTCCTCGCGGCCGAGATGCAGGCATTCGTCGATGCTGCGCGAGGCATGGCCGACCTTCAGCTTCAGGTCCCACAGCATGTAGAGCATCGACTCGATCACGCTCTCCGCCCAGGCGGTGATCTTCCAGGGCGTCAGGAACAGCAGGTCGACATCCGAGAACGGCGCCATCTCGGCGCGGCCATAGCCGCCCACGGCAAGCACGGCGAGGCGCTCGGTCTCCGAGGCGCGGGGGTGCGGGTGCAGCCGGTCGGTGGCGACATGCAGCACCGCGCGGACGATGCCGTCGGTCATCTGCGCGTAATGCAGCACGGTCTCGCGGGCAGAGCGGGGATGGCCGGCGAAATCGGCCTCGATCCAGGGTGTCGCCTCCTCGCGCGCGGCGGCAAGGAAGGCCACGGTCTCGGTGCGCAAGGTGCGCTCGTCGCGCGTCTCGGACAGCGCTGCGTCGAGCGCGGGGATCAGGCGGTCGGGGCTCAGAAGCAAGGGCGCCCCGGTCGAGGCCGGGGCGGAGGTCGGAAGGTCGGTCACTTGGTCGCCATGTCCCGGGTGGGGCCTCTGCTGGAAGGGACGGGGCCGGCTCAGAAGCCGGCGCCGCCGAAGGATCTCGGGGCCGGGTCGATCACCACGACCTGGTTGTTGCGGATCTCGGCCACAGCGAGACCGCGCTCGTTGCTGCCGTCGGAGCGCAGCCGGAAGATGCCGTTGACGCCGACGAAGCCTGCGGGCTGGGTCAGCGCGGCGCGCGAGAGCGCATCGGAACGGCCGGATTTGACCAGGGCGCCGATCGCCGCGATGCCGTCATAGGCGAGCCCGGCGATCGGATGCGGGGCCGCGCCGAAGGCGGTCTGGTAACGCGCCCTGAAGCGGCTGTTCAGGTTCGGGTCGGGCAGGGCGAACCAGCCGCCCTGCAGCCCGGGCAGGGCGAGCGTGGCGGGCGGGATGTCCCAGCGGGTGAGGCCGATGAACTTGGTCTGCGCCGGATCGACGCCCTGCTGCGGCAGAAGCTGGGCGAGCAGCGGCAGCGCGCCGGCGGTGTCGGCGGTCAGGAACAGCGCGTCGACGCCGCCGTCGCGCACCTGGGCGGCGATCTGCGGCGCGACATTGGTCACGTCCTGCTGCGAGAACGGATAGGAGATCTGCCCGGCATTGCTGGCACCGCTGCGCGAGATCGCGGCGGTGATCGCGCGGGCGCCGATCTCGCCTGCGGTGGTCTGGTCATTGACCACCAGAATCCGCCGCTTGCCCTGCGCCGCGGCATAGCTGACCAGCCGGTTCGCGGTGTTCGGGAAGGTCGGGCCGAGCACGAAGACGTTGCCGCCGGCGATGTCGGTGTTGTTCGAGAAGGACAACACGCTCACGCCGCGGTTCGCGACGGCGAGGCCTGCGGCATTCGCCGCCTCGGCGAAGACCGGGCCGAGGATGATCTTCGCGCCGGCGTCGACGGCCTTGGTCGCGGCTTCGGCGGCTTGCGCCGGGCTGCCGCCTGTGTTGTAGACGCGCAGGTCGATCTTCACCCCGTCGAGGTCGGAGATCGCGAGCTCGGCGGCCTGACGCAGCGATTTCGCCAGCGTCTCGTCGCCCGTCGCGCCCGAGCCGCCGGGCACCAGCAGCGCGACCGGCACCGCCTCGCCCGAGCTCAGCCGCGGGCCCGGGCCGCCCTCGGTGCCGGGGGTGCAGGCGGCAAGCCAGAGCGCCGAGAGCATCGCGCCGAATTTCAGCACGGGGTTGCGGGGGCTACGCAATTTCGCAAACATGAACGACCTCTGTTCCAACGGCAGGGGGACCACGGTCGAACCCTAAGCGTTTCGCCCCGTGAAGTAAACTTTGCAGCAGCGACGAAAGGTGCCGGCGATGGATCTGGAAGAGGAAGGCGGCGAAAGCCTGCCGGCGCGGGAACGGGGTGCGGGCGGACGGGCGCTGGTGCCGGGGCTGCATTTCATCGCGACGCCGATCGGGGCGGCCCGCGACATCACCCTGCGCGCCCTCGACATCCTGCGCGAGGCCGACGTGCTGGCGGCCGAGGATACCCGCACCCTGCGCCACCTGATGGAGATCCACGGCGTGCCGCTCGCCGGCCGGGCGGTCGTCGCCTATCACGACCACAGCGGCGAGGGCGCGCGGGCGCGGCTGTTGCGCGCCCTCGGCGAGGGGCGTTCGGTCGCCTATGCTTCCGAGGCGGGCACGCCGCTCGTTTCGGACCCGGGCTATCACCTCGGCCGCGCCGCGATCGAGGCGGGATATCCGGTCTATGCCGCCCCCGGCCCCTCGGCGGTGCTGGCGGCGCTGACCGTCTCCGGGCTGCCGACCGACCGCTTCCTTTTCGCGGGCTTCCCGCCGAGCAGCGGTTCCGCCCGGCGCAAGTGGCTGCGCGACTTTGCCGCCGTGCCGGCGACGCTGATTTTCTACGAATCGCCGAAGCGCGTTGGGGAAATGTTAGGGGATCTGGCGACAGAATACGGAGCAGATCGCGCTGCCGTGGTCTGCCGCGAACTCACCAAGCGATTCGAGGAGGTGCGGCGCGGCACGCTTGCCACCCTCGCCGCGGACTATGCGGCGGCGCCGGTGAAGGGGGAAATCGTTGTCCTCGTCGATCGCGCCGCCGAGCGTGTCGTCGGGGCGGAGGAGGTGGAAGCCGCGTTGCGGGAGCGTCTCGCGCGCATGAGTGTCAAGGATGCGGCGGCCGAGGTGGCCGGCCTGCTGGGGCTGCCCCGGCGGGAGGTCTATCAGGCTGCGCTGGAGCTGGAGAAGGGCAGATGAGCGGAGCGATGTCCTACCATGCCGGCCTTGCGGCCGAGCACCAGGTCGCCGACCACTACCGGCAGGCGGGGCGGCACATCGCCGCGCAGCGCTGGCGTGGCCACTATGGCGGCGAGATCGACCTGATCGCGCGAGAGGGCGACACGGTGATCTTCATCGAGGTGAAGCGGGCGCAGACCCATGCCTGGGCGGCCGAGCGGCTGACGGTGCGGCAGATGCGCCGGATCTTCGTCTCGGCCGACGAATTCGTCGCGGGCGCCCCCGATTGCGCCAATCTCGACCGGCGCTTCGATGTGGCGCTGGTCGATGCCCAGGGGCGGATCGAGATTCTCGAGAACGCCTATCACTTCGACTGAGCCGATCGACCGAGCCGATTGCATCGCGGCCAAGGCCGGGGCATCAAGGGCGCAACGAAAGGGGGCGACATGGCCTTGAAAGTTGCGATCCAGATGGACCCGATCGGCGCGATCAACATCGACGCTGACAGCACCTTCCGGCTGGCCGAAGAGGCGCAGGCGCGGGGGCATGAACTGTTCTATTACACGCCCGACAAGCTGATCTACCGCGAGGGCAGGGTGCTTGCCCGCGGCTGGCCGCTGACCGTGCGGCGCGAGAAGGGGAACCACTTCACCCTTGGCGCCGAGGCCGAGGTCGATCTGTCGGGCTTCGACGTGGTCTGGCTGCGTCAGGATCCGCCCTTCGACATGGGCTATATCACCACCACCCATATCCTCGAGCGGATCCACCCCGCGACGCTGGTCGTCAACGACCCGTTCTGGGTGCGCAACTCGCCCGAGAAGCTTCTGGTGCTGAACTTCCCGGATCTGACGCCGCCGACGCTGATCGCGCGCGACCTTGCCACGATCCGCGACTTCAAGGCGCGCCATGGCGATGTCATCCTGAAGCCGCTTTACGGCAACGGCGGCGCCGGCGTGTTCCGGCTCGATCCGAACGACCGCAATCTCGCCTCGCTGCACGAGCTCTTTACCGGCATCAGCCGCGAGCCGCTGATCGTGCAGAAATACGTGCCCGCCGTGGTGCAGGGCGACAAGCGCATCATTCTGGTCGATGGCGAGCCCGTCGGTGCGATCAACCGCGTGCCGGCCGAGGGCGAGACGCGCTCGAACATGCATGTCGGCGGGCGGCCCGAGAAGGTCGGCCTGACCGAGCGCGATCTCGAGATCTGCGCCCGCATCGGCCCGGTGCTGCGCGAGAAGGGCCAGGTCTTCGTCGGCATCGACGTGATCGGCGACTGGCTGACCGAGATCAACGTCACCTCGCCCACCGGCATCCTGGAGCTGGAGCGCTTCGAGGGCACGAATATCGCCGAGAAGATCTGGCAGGTGATCGAGGCGAAGCGGGCGACGCGGTGAGTCTGCGGCTGCGGTTGCTCGGTCGCTTGGCGGGGCTGCTGGCGAAGCCGCAGATGGCGCGGGTGATCGACCCGGATCTGGCGCGGGGCGCGATGGAGCGCGGCGCGGTGCTGTTCTTCCGCATGCCGCCCTTCGTCGCCGCGCTGCCGCTGGTGTTGGGCGGGCGTCCGGCGCTGTCGGTGCGCTCGGGTCCCGCGGCGCGCGGGGCACTTGTCCTGCATCTGCATGGTGGTGCCCATGTCGCGGGCGGGCCGCGCACGCATCTGGCGATGATGGCGCGATTTGCGCGACTGGCGGGCGTCGAGGTGATCCTGCCCGATCATCGCCTTGCGCCAGAACACCCGCACCCCGCCGCGCTGACCGATTCGCTTGCGGTCTGGGACGACCTGATGGCGCGCGGCTATGCGCCGGGGCAGGTCGTGCTCTCGGGCGACAGCGCGGGCGGCGGGCTGGCGCTGTCGCTGCTGGCGCGGCTCTGCGCGCGGGGCACGCCGCCGGCCGGGCTGATCGCCTTTTCGCCCTGGACCGACCTGACCGGTTCGGGCGCCTCGATCCGCGAGAATGCGGCGACCGATCCGATGTTGCCGGCCGAGCGGCTGGACGAGGTGGCGCGGCTGTATCTTGGCCCCCATGCTGCCGACGACCCCGATGCCTCGCCGCTTTTTGCCGCCTTTCCGGGCTGTCCGCCGGTGCTGCTGCAGTGCTCGCAAAGCGAGATCCTGCGCGATGACAGCCTGCGCATGGCCGAGCGGCTGCGCGGCTTCGGCGCCGAAGTCACGGTGCAGAGCTGGCCCGATGCGCTGCATGTGTGGCATTTCTTCGACGGCTGGGTGCCCGAGGCGCGCGCGGCGCTGAGCGATGCGGCACGCGCGGCGCGGCGGATGCTCAGCCTGCAGGACCGGCGGTGAGGCGATAGCTGACGGCTTCCGCCAGATGCGGCAACCGGACTCGGTCTGCCCCGTCGAGGTCGGCGATCGTGCGGGCGGAGCGCAGCACCCGGTGATAGCCGCGCGCGGTCAGCCCGAAGCGCTCGGCGACGCGGCCCAGAAGCGCGCGGCCCTCGGCATCGGGGGCGGCGATCTCTTCGAGCAGCGCGCCCTCGGCCTCGGCATTCACCCGCACCCCGGGCACCTCGGCAAAGCGGCGCGCCTGCACCGCGCGGGCGGTCGCCACCCGGGCCGCGACCTCGGCCGAGCCCTCGCCCGCCGCGGGCAGCTCGAGCGCGCGCCAGTCGACCGCCGGCACCTCGATGCGCAGATCGAAACGGTCCATCAGCGGCCCCGAGATCCGGCCAAGGTAATCGGCGCCGCAGCCGGGCGCGCGGGCGCAGGCGCGGGCCGCATCGCCCAGATGGCCGCAACGGCAGGGGTTTGCGGCGGCGACCAGCAGAAAGCGGCAGGGATAGCGCACATGGGCATTGGCGCGGGCCACCACCACCTCGCCGGTCTCGACCGGCTGGCGCAGGGTCTCGAGCACGGCGCGGGGGAATTCCGGGAATTCGTCCATGAACAGCACGCCGTTATGGGCAAGGCTGACCTCGCCCGGCCGGGCGCCGCGGCCGCCGCCGATCATCGCCGCCATCGAGGCGGTGTGATGCGGTTCGCGGAAGGGGCGGCTGCGCGAGATGCCGCCGTCGCCGAGCAGCCCCGAGACCGAGTGGATCATCGAGGTTTCGAGTGCCTCGACGGGGGTCAGCTCGGGCAGGATGCCGGGCAGGCGTGCCGCGAGCATCGATTTGCCGGCGCCGGGCGGGCCGACCATCATCAGGTGATGCCGCCCCGCCGCGGCGATCTCTAGCGCGCGCTTTGCCCGTTCCTGGCCTTTCACGTCGCGCAGATCGCGTGCGGCGGCGGCGGCGGTGACCTCGCCCGGGCGGGCGGGGGGCAGCGGTGCCTGCGTCGTCAGGTGGCGGATCGCGTCGTTCAGCGTCGCCGCGGCAAAGACCGGGGTCGCGGCGACCCAGGCGGCCTCGGCGCCGCAGGCGGCGGGGCAAAGGAGCGCGCGGTCCTCCTCGGCCGCGGCCATCGCCGCGGGCAGTGCCCCGCTCACCGCCACCACGCGCCCGTCGAGTGACAGCTCTCCCAGCGACACCAGCCCCTCGACCTCCTCGGGCGGCACGACGCCGATCGCGGCGAGCAGGCCAAGCGCGATCGGCAGGTCGAAATGCGAGCCCTCCTTCGGCAGATCGGCGGGCGACAGGTTCACCGTGATCCGCCGCATCGGCAGGGCGATCGACAATGCCGCGAGCGCCGCGCGCACCCGCTCGCGCGCCTCGCTCACCGCCTTGTCGGGCAGGCCGACGATCGAGAAGGCGGGCATGCCGGCAGCCAGCGCGCATTGCACCTCGACGAGTCGCGCCTCGACCCCCTCGAACGCCACGGTGTAGGTCTTTGCGACCATCGCCCCCTCCGCCAGATCGTCCCAGCCTGGCGCACCGTGGTTGCTGAAATGTTAACGATAACGGCAGCACTTCGCATCCGGTCGCCGGAGTGTCGAAAACGACGCCCGGAAATCCTGCATGAAAGACTAAACTTTTTTGTGAGGACCCTTTCGCCGGGCAAGACATTGAGCTGCGGATGGGGCATAGTGATGAGGCAGAGCACGCCGACAGTTGGGTGGGAGACCCGGGAGACTGGCCATGGCACTCGATGGAATGACAGACGAAACGCTGCCGCGGCAGGCGATGCGCGCGGAGTATCTCGACGCGGAGACCGAGGCAGAGCTTGCCCGCGCCTGGCGTGACCGGCGCGACGAGCAGGCGCTGCATCGCCTTGTCACCGCCTATATGCGGCTTGCGATCTCGATGGCGTCGAAATTCCGGCGCTATGGCGCGCCGATGAACGACCTGATCCAGGAAGCCTCGCTCGGGCTGATGAAGGCGGCCGACAAGTTCGACCCCGAGCGCGGCGTGCGCTTCTCGACCTATGCGGTGTGGTGGATCAAGGCCTCGATCCAGGAATTCGTGATGCGCAACTGGTCGATGGTGCGCACCGGCTCGACCAGCTCGCAAAAGTCGCTGTTCTTCAACATGAAGCGCGTGCAGGCGCAGATCGAGCGCGAGGCGGATGCCGAGGGTGTCAGCCTGGACGGCGCGCAGCTGCGCGAGCGGGTGGCGGCGGTGATCGGCGTGCCGCTGGCCGATGTCGAGATGATGGAGGGCCGGCTTTCGGGCTCGGACTTTTCGCTCAACGCGATGCAGTCGGGCGACGAGGACGGGCGCGAATGGGTCGACACGCTCGAGGATGACGGCGCCAGCCCGGAAGAGGCGGTGACCGAAAGCCATGACGGCGCGCTGATGCGGGGCTGGCTTGACGAGGCGATGGGGCGGCTGACGCCGCGCGAGCGCTACATCGTCACCGAGCGGCGGCTGATCGACGAGCCGCGCACGCTTGAAAGCCTGGGCGCCGAGCTGGGCCTCTCGAAGGAGAGAATCCGCCAACTCGAGGCGCAGGCCTTCGGCAAGATGCGGAAAAGCCTTGAAGGTCACGGGCCGGAGGTTGCAAGTTTCTTCGCATGAAGACACTTGCCCTTTGCCTCGCCCTTCTCGCGGCGCCCGCCGCGGCGCAGGAGATTTCCGCCGACGCACTCATCGCCCGCATCACCGCCGATCCGCCGCAGGTGGCGGTGCTGGGCGAGGTGCATGACAATGCGCTGCACCACCGCACTCAGGCGGCGGCCGTGGCCGCGCTGAAACCCGCCGCGCTGGTGTTCGAGATGCTGAGCCCCGAACAGGCGGCGAAGGTCACGCCCGAGCTGCGCGCCGATCCCGTGGCACTGGGCAAGGCGCTTGGCTGGGAAGAGGCCGGCTGGCCCGATTTCGCGATCTACGCGCCGATCTTCGCGGCGGCCCCCGCGGCGAAGATCTATGGCGCGGCGCTGCCGCGTGACGAGGTGCGCCGCGCGATGAAGGTGCCGCTGGCCCAGGTCTTCCCGCAGGCGGCGCGCTTCGGCCTCGATCAGCCCTATCCGGCGGCGCTGCAAGCCGAACTGGAAGCCGAGACGCAGGCCGATCACTGCAATGCCCTGCCGGTCGAGGTCCTGCCCGGCATGGTCGCGGCGCAGCGGCTGCGCGACGGCGCCTTTGCCGAGACGACGCTGCGCGCGCTGGCCGAGACCGGCGGGCCGGTGGCACTGATCACCGGCTCGGGCCATGCCCGCACCGACCGCGCCGTGCCCGCGCTGATCCGCAAGGCCGCGCCCGAGGTGACGCTTCTCGCGCTTGGCCAGATCGAGGCGCCGGCCGAGGGAGCGCAGCCCTTCGATGTCTGGATCGTCACCCCGCCCGCCGACCGCGAAGACCCGTGCAAGGCCTTCCAATAGTTGCGCCCCCGCGGCGGCGCGCCTAAAGCTGTGCGAAAGGCGGAGGGGACGATGCTCGCAGGCAAGCGGATACTTCTGATCATCGGCGGCGGCATCGCGGCCTTCAAGGTGCCCGAACTGATCCGGCTGTTGCGCGGGCAGGGTGCGGCGGTGACGCCGGTGCTGACCGCGGCCGGGGCGCAGTTCGTCACCCCGCTCACCGTCTCGACGCTGGCGGGCGAGGCGGCGCATACCGACCTCTTCGATCTGACGCACGAGGCCGAGATCGGCCATATCCAGCTCAGCCGCGCGGCCGATCTGGTGGTGGTGGTGCCGGCGACGGCCGATCTGATGGCGAAGATGGCGGCAGGCCTTGCGAATGACCTGGCCTCGACGCTGCTTCTGGCCACCGACAAGCGGGTGCTGATCGCGCCGGCGATGAACGTGCGGATGTGGGACCACCCCGCGACGCAGCGCAATATCGCGACGCTCAGGGCCGATGGCGTGCTCTTCGCCGGCCCGACCGAGGGCGACATGGCCTGCGGCGAATTCGGCCCGGGCCGGATGGTCGAACCCGCCACGATCGTCGCGGCAATCGGCCAGGCGCTGGCCACCGGGCCGCTTTCGGGGCGGCATATCCTTGTCACCTCGGGGCCGACGCACGAGCCGATCGACCCGGTGCGCTACATTGCCAACCGCTCCTCGGGGGCGCAGGGCACGGCGCTCGCCGCGGCGCTGCGCGACCTTGGCGCGCGGGTGACCTTCGTCACCGGGCCCGCCACCGTGCCGCCGCCTTCGGGTGTCGAGGTGGTGCGGGTCGAGACCGCGCGCGAGATGCTGGCGGCCGTCGAGACCGCGCTGCCGGCCGAGGCCGCGGTCTTTGCCGCCGCCGTCGCCGACTGGCGGGTGGCAAACGAAAGCGGGCAGAAGATGAAGAAGGACGGCACCGGCCGCGCCCCGGCGCTCGACTTCGCCGAAAACCCCGACATTCTCGCCACGATCTCGCGCCGCAGCGAGGGGCGGCCGCGCCTGGTCGTCGGCTTTGCCGCCGAGACCCATGACGTGCTGCGCCACGCCACCGAGAAACGCGCCCGCAAGGGCTGTGACTGGATCGTGGCGAATGACGTCAGCCCTGCCACCGGGATCATGGGCGGCAGCGAGAACGCGGTGACGATCATCGACGCCGCGGGCGCCGAAAGCTGGGAGCGGATGGGCAAGGACGCCGTCGCCCGGCGTCTGGCCGCCCGCATTGCCGCCGCGCTGAACGCCGGCTGAGACAGGGAAGGAACGACAGGTGACGCCGATCATCAAGGTGATGCGCGAGGACTGGGCCGATCCCGAGATCGCCCTGCCGCGTTACGAGACCCCGGGCTCGGCCGGGGCCGATATCCGGGCCAACCTGAAGCCCGACGACCGGATGCACGGCTTCACCCTTTACCCGTTGCAGCGCGCCGTGGTGCCCACCGGGCTGCTGGTCGAGATCCCCGAGGGGTTCGAGATGCAGATCCGCCCGCGCTCGGGGCTGGCGCTCAAGCATGGGATCAGCCTGCCGAACACGCCCGGCACCATCGACAGCGACTATCGCGGCCCGCTTGGCGTGCTGCTGATCAACCTCGGCCGCGAGCCCTATACGCTCCACCACGGCGAGCGCATCGCCCAGGCGGTGATCGCCCCGGTGGTGCAGGCGCGCTACGAGTTCGCCGAGGCGCTGAGCGAGACCGAACGCGGCGCGGGTGGCTTCGGCTCGACCGGCAGGCAGTGATGACCGGCCTCGTGCTGCTTGCGGGCGTGATCGCGCTCGGCCTCGTGCTGCGGGTGCCGGGGCGGATGATCCTCGCCGTGCTGGCGGCGCTCTGGGCGGCCTTCGTGCTGGCCCATCTGATCTTCGCCGAAGGGCACCCGCTGCGCGGCGCGGTCGGCGGCTCGCTCGCGGGCTGGCTCGGCCTCGGGGCGGTGGCCGCGGTCGTGCTGAGCTATCGCACCGGGCTGCGCTGGTTGCGCGCCCATGCGCAGCCGCTGCCGGAAACCGCGCCGCCGCCGCCGGCCGCCGCGCCGAAGCCCGGCACGCTGAGCCCCGAAGAGCTTGAACGCTATGCCCGCCACATTTTCCTGCGCGAAGTGGGCGGCACCGGGCAGCGCCGGCTGAAGGCGGCGAAGGTGCTGGTGGTGGGGGCGGGCGGGCTTGGCGCGCCGGTGCTTCTGTATCTGGCGGCGGCGGGGGTGGGCACGATCGGCGTGGTCGATGACGACACCGTTTCGCTCTCAAACCTGCAGCGCCAGGTGATCCACCGCACGGCCGACATCGGCCGGCCCAAGGTCGCCTCGGCGTGCGACGCGATGCTGGCGCTGAACCCCGACATCGAGGTGCGCACCCATGCCCTGCGCCTGACCGAAGCCGAGGCCGGGGCGCTGATCGCGGACTATGACCTGATCCTCGACGGTTCCGACAATTTCGACACCCGCCATCTCGTCAACCGCGCCTGCGTCGCCGCCGGTAAGCCGCTCCTTTCGGGCGCGATCGCGCAATGGGAAGGGCAGCTGAGCCTCTTCGACCCGGCCCGCGGCGCGCCCTGTCTCGCCTGCGTCTTTCCGGTGATCCCGGCCGCGGGGCTTGCCCCCAGCTGCGCCGAGGCGGGGGTGGTCGGCGCCTTGCCGGGCGTGATCGGCACGATGATGGCGAGCGAGGCGATCAAGGAAATCACCGGTGCCGGGCAGGGCCTGCGCGGGCGGCTGCTCATCCACGATGCGCTCTGGGGCGAAAGCCGGCAGATCGTGGTGAAACGGCGCAACGACTGTCCGGTTTGCGGGGCCGGGCACGGGGCGCCGCTGGACACCTCCGGGGGCCGGGCATAGCCTTGGCCGCAGTATTGTCCCGCGGAGCATCGTCGCAATGAAAGTCCCTTTTCTCCTCGCCATCCTGCTTGCCGCGGCACCGGCCTTCGCCGAGCTGCCCGACCTTGGCGGCCGGTCCGTCACGGTGGTCACGGAGAACACCTATCCGCCGCTGCAATTCCTCGACAAGGAGGGCGTCGCCGTCGGCTGGGAATATGACGCGATGAACGAGATCGCCCGGCGGCTGAACATGCAGGTCGACTATCAGCATTCAAGCTGGGACGCGATGATCCCGGCAATCTCCTCGGGCCAGTTCGACATCGGCATGGACGGCATCACCATCCGCGATGACCGCAGGGAATCGGTCGATTTCTCGACCCCCTACATGCGATCCGAGATGATCATGCTGGTGCGTGGCGACGAGACCCGCTTCACCGACGCGAAAAGCTTCGCCGCCGATCCGAAGCTGCTGATGGCGGCGCAGCCCGGCACCACGCCCTTCTACGTCGGCGTCTACGAGGTGCTCGACGGCAACGAGGCGAACCCGCGCATCAAGATGTTCGAGACCTTCGGCGCCGGGCTCGAGGCGCTGAAGGCGGGCGATGTCGATCTCGTGCTGACCGACAGCGCCGCGGGCGAAGCCTATGCCGCCGCCTCGAACGGTGCGCTGAAGATCGTCGGCGGCCGGCTCGGGTCCGAGGATTTCGGCTTCATCTTCCCGAAGGGCTCCACTCTGGTCGCCCCGGTCGACGCCGCGATCAAGGAGATGAAATCGGACGGCAGCTTCGCGAAGCTGACGAAGAAGTGGTTCGTCGACACCAAGCTCGGGGAATGAGGCGCGACGAGGGCCGTGACTTTCCCTGGTGGCTCGTGGTGCTCGCCGCCGCGGGCCTTGCCGTCGCGGTGATGGTGGCGCGCGACCCGGTCTATGCGCGCATCCTCGCCACGCTGTCGCGCGGCATCGGCATCACCATTGCGGTCACCGTCACGGCCTTTCTCGGCGCGATGGCGCTTGGCCTCGCGCTCGCCGTCGCCTCGCTCTCGCGTCACCTCTGGCTGCGGCAGCTGGCGCGGCTTTATGTCGAGGTGATGCGCGGCGTGCCGATCATCGTGCTGCTCCTCTACGTCGCCTTCGCGCTGGTACCGTTGTGCGTCGCGGGCTGGAACGCGCTTGGCCTGCCCGAGGCGCAGACCCGCGCCGTGCCGCTGATCGCGCGGGCGGTCCTTGCCCTGATCCTTGCCTATGCCGCCTTCCTCGCCGAGATCTTCCGCGCCGGCATCCTCTCGGTCGCCGAGGGCCAGATCGAGGCCGCCTCGGCGCTCGGCCTCGGCCCCTGGCTGCGCTTTCGGCTGATCGTCTGGCCGCAGGCCCTGCGCACCATCCTGCCGCCGTTCGGCAATGACTTCGTCGCCATGGTCAAGGACAGCTCGCTCGTCTCGGTGCTGGGCGTGGCCGATATCACCCAGCTCGGCAAGGTCGCGGCCTCGGGCAATTTCCGCTACCTCGAGACCTACAACATGGTGGCGCTGCTCTATCTCGCGATGACGGTGACCCTGTCGCTGGCCCTGCGCCGGCTCGAGACCCGGCTGCGCGGGCGCGGCCCCACGCGCTGACAGGCGCCTCCGGCGGGAGTCCTTGGGCCAGGAAAAGCCCGGGGTCTTTTTCTTGGCAAAAATACTCCGGGGTGCGGGGCAGCGCCCCGCTCCGCCCCTTTTCCTTGGCGCCCCGCACGCCTAGCTTGAGCGCAAAGGAGACATGCGATGACCAATCCGCTTCTGGCCGGCTGGACCGGCCCGTTCGAGCTTCCCCCTTTCGCCGAGATCCGCGACGCGGATTTCGCCCCCGCCTTCGAGGCGGCGCTGACAGAGGCGCGGGCAAATATCGCAAAGATCGCTGAAAACCCCGAGGCGCCGAGCTTTGCCAACACGATCGAGGCGATGGAGCTGGCCGAGGGGCTGCTCGACCGGGTGGCGGGGGTGTTCTATAACCTCGCCGGCGCCGACAGCACGCCGGCGCGCGAGGCGCTGATGCGCGATCTGGCGCCGAAGATGGCGGGTTTCGCCTCCGAGGTGACGATGAACCGGCTGCTGTTCAACCGCGTCGCGGCGCTGTGGCAGGGGCGCGACGCGCTTGCGCTGACGGATGAGCAGGCCCGGGTGCTGGAGCTCTACTACAAGATGTTCATCCGCTCGGGCGCGGCGCTCGAGGGCGTGGCCGCGGCGCGGATGAGCGCGGTGAAGGAGCGCCTGGCGGTGCTCTCGACCGCCTTCTCGCAGAACCTGCTCGCCGACGAGCGCGACTGGTTCCGCCCGCTCGCCGAGGAAGACCTCGAAGGTCTGCCCGCGTTCGTCGTCGAGGCGGCGCGCGAGGCCGGGCGCGAGCGCGGCGCCGGGGGGCCGGTGCTGACCCTCAACCGCTCGCTGATCGTGCCCTTCCTGCAATTCAGCCCGCGCCGCGAGCTGCGCGAGATCGCCTATGAGGCCTGGACCGCGCGCGGCGCGAATGGCGGGCCGACCGACAACCGCGCGAACGCGGCCGAGATCCTGAGCCTGCGCGAGGAGCGCGCCAAGCTTCTGGGCTATCCGAGTTTTGCCGCCTACAAGCTTGAACCCGAGATGGCAAAGACCCCCGAGCATGTGCGCGACCTGCTGATGCGGGTCTGGGCGCCGGCGAAGGCGCGGGCCGAGGCCGATGCCGAGATCCTTGCCCGGATGATGCATGCCGATGGTCTGAACGGCGCGCTCGAGCCCTGGGACTGGCGCTATTACTCGGAAAAGCGCCGCGTCGCCGAGCATGACTTCGACGAGGCCGCGCTGAAACCCTATCTCTCGCTCGAGGCGATGATCGGCGCGGTCTTCGACTGTGCGCACCGGCTCTTCGGGCTCGAGTTCCGCGAACTCGACGGCCCGTTCTACCACCCCGACGTGCGGGGCTGGGAGGTGACGCGCGCGGGCCGCCATGTGGCGGTCTTCCTCGGCGATTATTTCGCCCGCGGCTCGAAGCGCTCGGGCGCCTGGTGCTCGGCGATGCGCAGCCAGAAGAAGCTGGGCGGCGAAACCCATCCGATCGTCGTCAACGTGTGCAACTTCACCAAGGGGGCGCCGGCGCTGCTGAGCCACGACGACGCGCGCACGCTGTTCCACGAATTCGGCCATGCGCTGCACCAGATGCTCAGCGATGTGACCTATCAGTTCGTCTCGGGCACCTCGGTCGCGCGTGACTTCGTCGAGCTGCCGAGCCAGCTGAACGAGCATTGGCTCGACGTGCCCGAGGTGCTCGAGAAACACGCGCGCCATTGGCAGACGGGCGCGCCGATGCCGAAGGCGCTGCGTGACAAGCTGCTGGCGGCGGGCACCTACGATCAGGGCTTCTCGACCGTCGAATACATCGCCTCGGCGCTCGTTGACCTTGAATTCCATGATGGCGCGGCGCCCGCCGATCCGATGGCGAAACAGGCCGAGGTGCTGGCCTCGATCGGCTTGCCGCATGCGATCCGGATGCGGCACGCGACGCCGCATTTCAGCCATGTGTTCTCGGGCGACGGCTATTCCTCGGGCTATTACAGCTACATGTGGTCCGAGGTGATGGACGCCGACGCCTTCGCCGCCTTCGAGGAGACCGGCAATCCCTTCGATCCGGCGACGGCGAAGCGGCTCGAGGCCTGCATCCTGTCGAAGGGCGGCTCGCGCCCGGCCGACGAGGAATGGCTCGATTTCCGCGGCAAGATGCCCGGGGTCGAGGCGCTGCTGAAGGGGAGGGGGCTTCTCGACGCGGCCTGAGCGCCGCGTTCCCTTTCATCTTGCCTGAAATACCTCGGGGGGGGGCGGCGCCACCGGGGGCCTGCCCCTCAGCGCCGCTTGTCGCGCAGCCAGGGGTCCATGTGGATGATCACGTCGGCCTGCGGATAGGCCTCGATGATCGCGCGCTTCAGGCTGGCGGCGATCTCGTGTGCGGCCATCAGCGACTGTTCGGGGTCGAGTTCGATGTGCAGCTGCACGAAGAGCTTCGCCCCGGCGGTGCGCGTCTTCAGGTCATGGAAGCCGCGCACGCCTGGCCAGATCTGCGCGATCTCGGCGATGCTCTCGACCACCTCGTGTGGGGCCGAGCGGTCCATCAGCGCATGCCAGCCCTCGACGCCGATCTTCGCCGCGCCGCGCAGCATGATCAGCGCAGCGAGGATCGCCACCACGCTGTCGACGCGCGACCAGCCGAACTGCGCCGACAGGATCAGCGCGAGGATCGCGCCGAGCGTCGGCATCAGGTCGCCCACGTAATGCAGCATGTCGGCGGCGACGACCTTGTTGCCGGTGCGTTTCGCGACGCGCGCCTGCCAGCCGACGAGGAAGAGTGTGACCACCGCCGAGACCGACATCACCGCGATGCCCGCGCCCTCGGCGGCGAGCGCGTGCGGCTCGGGTGTCACCAGCCGGTGGCCGGCCGCCCACAGGATCGCGCAGCCCGAGCCGAAGACGAAGATCGCCTGACCGAGCGAGGTCAGATCCTCGACCGAGGTATGGCCGAAGGCGTGGTCCTCGTCGGCAGGGCGGGCGGCATAGACGATGGCGCCAAGCCCGGCGAGCGAGATCAGCAGGTCCATCGCGCTGTCGGCGAGCGAGGCGGCGATCGACAGCGCCCCCGTCGCCCACAGCGCCCAGAGCTTGAGCACGACGAGCGCGGCCGCGACACCGACCGAGGCAAGCCCGGCCGAGAGGTTCAGGCGTTGCTGATCTTCACTATAGGACATGGCACCGGTCCTGAGTCGTTTTCGGGCCCCGTCCGTATCGCGTCAGGACGGGCTAGTCACGGATTTCCTTGGGGTCGACGCCCCAGATCTTCGTCTTTGGCACCCAGCCGTCGGCATCGTCGGCACTGATCTCGCACCAGTCGGGTGTGCAGTCGCCAAGCTTGGCGATGGCGCCGGCCTCGGCGAGGGCCACCACCGCGGATTTCTCTTCGCCGCGGGCATGGAGCTCGGTCATGTCCTCCTCGACGATCACCGTGCGCACCCCCGACAGCATTGCGTAATGCACCCAGCCCCCGGCGCCGTCGCGGTCCTCGACCCGCCGCCAGTGGCCGAATTCGGCGGTGATCCGCAGCGGCATGCCGGCATGCTTGAACACCCAGTCGATGCGGTGGCTGAGCGAGGGGCCGCGGCGCGCGTTGCCCTCCGAGCCCTTCAGCGAGACATAGCGCGGCAGCGGCAGGTTGGTCACCGGCCCGCGCCCATTCTGCGCCGCAACGGCAAGCGAAACATCGAGATCCGAGGGCGGGGGAGAATCGTCTTCCTCCTCCTGTGCCAGTGCCGCGCCGGTCAGCGCCAGCGCCAGAACCAGCGCAATCATCGTGCTCTTGCCTGCCCGCATCGTCCTGCCCACCCGGGACGCCCCGCCGCATCGGTCCTGACGCAACGGCCGCGCAATAAAATTGCGCTAACATCCACTTTTATGCCATATCTGCTCTCTCGGGGCCTTGTGCCTTGCCCCGTTGAAGGCCACTTTGCACCCAAGCAGAGGCGTTTGGAAGAGAGGAGAGTCCAGTCATGCCCGCACCGCGACTGACTGTTGTCGTGACGCGACGGTTGCCCGAGGTCGTCGAGACCCGGATGAAGGAGTTGTTCGACGTCGAGCTGCGCGAGAGCGACGCCCCGATGACCCGCGAGGAGCTGGTCGCGGCGATGATGCGCGCCGATGTCCTCGTCCCGACCCTCAGCGACACGATCGACGCCAACATGCTGGCCCGCGCCAGCGCCGGCCAGAAGCTGAAGCTGATCGCCAATTACGGCGCCGGTGTCGATCATATCGACGTGAGCTCGGCGCGTCAGCGCGGCGTCCTCGTCTCGAACACCCCGGGCGTGGTGACCGAGGACACCGCCGATGTGGTGATGGCGCTGATCCTCTCGGTCACCCGGCGCCTGCCCGAGGGCTTCCAGGCGATGCAGACCGCGAGCTGGAAGGGCTGGGCTCCGAATGCCTTCCTCGGCGGCCGGATCGGGGGCAAGCGGCTTGGCATCCTCGGCATGGGGCGGATCGGTCAGGCCGTGGCGAAGCGCGCCCGCGCCTTCGGCATGCAGATCCACTACCACAACCGCCGCCGGCTGCGCCCCGAGATCGAGGCGCCGCTCGAGGCGACCTGGTGGGAAAGCCTCGATCAGATGGTGGCGCGGATGGATGTGATCTCGGTCAACTGCCCGCACACGCCTTCGACCTTCCACCTGCTGAACGCGCGCCGGCTGAAGATGCTGAAACCGACGGCGGTGGTGGTGAACACCTCGCGCGGCGAGGTGATCGACGAGAATGCGCTCGTCCGCGGGCTGAGGGCGGGCGAGATTGCCGGCGCCGGGCTCGACGTGTTCGAATATGGCGCCGAGTTCAACCCCGAGCTGCGCAACCTGCCGAACGTGGTGCTGTTGCCGCATATGGGCTCGGCCACGGTCGAGGGCCGCGCCGAGATGGGCGAGAAGGTGATCATCAACATCAAGACCTTTGCCGACGGGCACCGGCCGCCGGATCTGGTGGTGCCGGGCATGGTCTGACACGCAGGAAGGCCCGGGGCGAAGTTCCGGGCCTTCTTCATTCCGTCCGTCCGGACGGGACGGCGCGGCTGCGTCCGTCGCGCATGTCGCTTTTCGCCCGCAAGCGTCGGGTGGAACGCCCCGAGCCAGCGTCAAACTGTCAGAACTGAGGGCAGGACCTCTAAGGAATCGCCCATGAAAACCCATGTCAAAGCTCTGGTCGTCGGCGGTGGCGCCGTTGGCGTGTCGATTGCCTATCATCTGGCGAAGGCCGGCTGGGAGACGATGCTTGTCGAACGCGACGAGCTCACCTCGGGCTCGACCTGGCACGCCGCCGGCCTGCTGCCGCTCTTCAACATGAGCTACGCCACCACCCATATCCACAAGTACTCGGTCGACTTCTATAAGACGCTCGAGGCGGAAACCGGGCTGAACGCGGGCTTTGCCATCGTCGGCAACCTGCGCATGGCGCAGACCCAAGCGCGCATGGACGAATACATGCTCTACTCCTCGGTGGCCGAGACCGCGGGGGTCTATCACGAGTTCCTCAGCCCGAAGGAGATGAAGGAGCGCTGGCCGCTGATGCGCTGCGACGACCTCGTGGGCGCGCTTTTCCATCCGCAGGACGGCTACATCAACCCCGCCGACGTGACCCAGGCGATGGCCAAGGGCGCGCGCCAGCGCGGCGTCGAGATCAACCGCAAGCTGCAGGTGAACAGCTATTTCTGGACCGGCGACGAATGGATCGTCACGCTCGAGAAGATGGTCGAGAAGGGCGGCATGCTGGTCGGCTCGGGCGAACTCGTCGAGGTGCGGGCCGAGCATGTGGTGACTGCGACCGGCAACCACGCGCAGCGCACCGCACGGCTTCTGGGCATCAAGATCCCGGCGATTCCGGTCGAGCACCAGTATGTCGTGACCGAGCCCGACCCGGCGCTGGTCGCCTGGCGCGCCGCGGGCAACCCCGAACACCCGGTGCTGCGCGATTCCGACGCGCTGTGGTATGTGCGCGAGGAACGCGGCGGCTGGATCCTCGGCCCCTACGAGCGCAACGCCCCCGCGCGCTTCCTCTATGACGTGCCGGACAGCTTCCGCGCCGACCTGTTCCAGCTCGACCTCGAGCGGATCGAGAACGAATACATGTCCTTCATCCACCGTTTGCCGTCCTCCGAGACGGTGGGGCTCAAGGACGACTTCAACGGCCCGATCTGCTACACCCCCGACGGCAACCCGCTGGTCGGCCCGGCGCCGGGGCTGCGCAACATGTGGCTGGCCGAGGGCTTCAGCTTCGGCATCACCGCCGCGGGCGGCACCGGCCATTACCTGGCCCAGCTGATGACCCAGGGCGAGGCCGAGATCGACATGGCGAGCCTCGACCCGAAGCGCTACGGCAGCTGGATGACCACCGAATATGCCGCGCGCAAGAACGAGGAGTGCTATGAGCACGTCTTCATCCTGCACCACCCCGACGAGGAGCGCGAGGCCTGCCGGCCGCTGCGCACCGCGCCGAACTATGACGCGCAGAAGGCGCTTGGCGCCCAGTTCGGCCAGGTGAACGGCTGGGAACGGCCGAACTACTATGGCCCGCTCGACGCGCCGGCAAGCTTCGACCATGACAGTCGCGGCTTCCGTCGTGGCGGCTGGTGGCAATATGCCAGGGCCGAGGCCGCGGCGCTGCGCGAGACCGCCGGCCTGATCGACGCCACCGCCTTCACCAAGCACCTCGTGCGCGGCCCGGGCGCCACCGCCTTCCTCGACGCCTTCACCTGCAACAAGCTGCCGAAGGTCGGCCGCATCAACCTGACCTATGCGCTGACCGAGGCCGGCACCACCCGCACCGAATACACCATCGTGCGGCTGGCCGAGAACGAATACTACCTCGTCTCGGCGGGCGCGTGGACCGCCTATGACGCCGACTTCCTGATGAAATCGGCCGAGGACTTCATCGCGGCCGGCGGCGGTCACCTCGACATCCACGACGTCACCACGCAGTGGGGCGTCTTCGCGATCGCCGGCCCGAATGCGCGGGCGATCCTGAACGAGGTGGTGAAGGATGCGGTGCCGGAGACGGTGCTGTCGAACAAGCGCTTCCCCTGGCTCAGCTGGCGCAACATCGAGCTCGGCATGTGCCCGGTGCGCGCGGTGCGCGTGGCCTATACCGGTGAGCTCGGCTGGGAACTCCACCACCCGATCGAGATGAGCCGCTACCTGTGGAACCTGCTGCTCGAGGCGGGCGAGAAGCACGGGCTGAAGCTTGTCGGCGCGCGGGCGCAGAACTGGCTGCGCCAGGAAAAGAGCTATCGCGCCTTCGGCACCGAGCTTGGCCGCGACGCGACGCCGCTCGAGGCGGGGCTCGACCGCTTCGTCGATCTCGAGAAGGAGTTCCGCGGCAAGGCGGCGATGCTCGAAACCGGCATCCGCGCGAAATGCGTGACGCTGCTGATCGACGGGCCGGAGGATGCCGATCCCTGGGGCAAGGAGGCGCTCCTGCTCGACGGCGAGAAGGTCGGGCGCCTGACCTCGGGCGGTTATTCGGTGGCCTTCGGCAAGTCGATCGGCATGGGCTATGTCCGCCCCGATCTGGCCGAACCGGGCACGAAGCTGAAGGTGAAGATGCGCCTCGCCGAATGGGATGCGGTGGTGGCCGAGGACAGCCCGCACGACCCGTCGAACAGCCGCATCCGCGTCGATGGCTGAAACAGGGAGGGGGCAGCGCCCCCTCTCTTGTTCCCTCAGGACTGCCGGCGGGCGGAAAGCCAGCGCGACCAGCTCTCGGGTGAGCCACCGAAGGCGTTGATGTCGACATTGCCGCCCACGCCCGGCACCACGCCGGTGCCGGTGTATTGCCAGAACGACCAGTCTTCGCCCGGATAGCGCTCGGACGGGTGCGCGGCCACGGTGCGCAGCCAGAACTCGGCGCCGTGCATCTGGCCGAGGTCATTGTCGGCGTAGAAGTCGGGCGTGGTGTAGATCACCGGCAGCGTGCCGTAATGATCGCTCAGGAGGTTGACGAAGCGCGCCATCTCGCTGCGCACCGTCAGCGGGTCGGGCTTGCGCTTGCACGAGGACTGGTGGTTCCACTCGATGTCGAGCACCGGCGGCAGGTCGCCCGGCACATGCGGCACGTTCTGCATGAACCACTTCGCCTGCTCTTCCGGAGTGCGGCAGAAGTAGTAGAAGTGATAGGCGCCGACCGGCACGCCGGCCGAGCGCGCGCCGGGCGCATTCGTGACGAAGCCCGGGTCGATGTGATCCCCGCCCTCGGTTGCCTTCAGCCAGGCGAAGCTGACGCCTGCGTTGCGCGCGGTCGACCAGTCGATCACCCCCTGATAGCGCGCCGCGTCGATGCCGTGCACCGAGTAAAGCGCCGGCACCAGCCCGTCCCATTCATGCGGCGCCGTGTCGCCGAAGCGCGACGGCAGGCCCGAGGCACTGAACGCCGCGGCATTCAGCCTGTCGGGCGCCATCAGCCGGCCCCGGCTCGGGCCGCTGTCGCGCCCGCCACCACAGGCGGTCAGCGCCACGGCCGACACGCCCATCATCATCCACGCAAGATACTGCCCCATCTGCGCCTCCTTTGTTTTTTGACAGAATCGCGCAAAAACGCCCGGCTGTCACGGGGGCAGCCGGGCGGGGACAGCGGATTTTTGCGCGACGGTGCTCAGTTGCCGCGGCCGAAGTCGGCCGTGGTCAGCACGCCGTCGCGATTTCGGTCGCGCATCGTGAACCAGCCGTCGGTGCCGGCGACGAATTCATCACGGGTGACGGTGCCGTCCTGATTCGCGTCAAACATCCGCAACCCGCCCTCGGCCGGGCGGGTCAGGCCCTGGCCCATGCCCTGGCCATTGCCGGGCCCCTTGCCGGGGCCTCGGCCGGCCGGCGGGGTCATGCCGGCAGGCATCTGGTGGCCGGGCCCCATGCCGGCCTCGAGCTGGGCAAGCTTGTGCTCGTCCATGCCCTTTATCTCGTCCTCCGAGTAGCGGCCGTTGCTGTCGGCATCGAACATGTCAAAGATGTTGCCGCGCTGCTCGCGCGCCTCGGCGCGGGTAACCTGGCCGTTCCCGTCAAGATCCCACTGGGTCATGAACTGGTCCCCGGGCAGGATCGTCTGCGCCTGTGCGGCGCCGGCGAGGAGCGCGAGGGCGGCGGAGAGGGAGAGAAGGCGGTGCATGATCTGCGTCCTTTCATCAATCGCTTGATGGAAAAACGCGAAGGTCCGCAACTTCCGTCGCGGGCCTGTCGTGTTTCCGGGGGCAGGGGGCTCAGGCCTTGGCGGTGAGTTCGTCCCAGCAACCAAGCGCATGGCCGGCATACATCACACCCGGGCCGCCGCCCATCTGGATCGCCATTGCCAGCACGTCGCCCAGCTCCTCGCGGGTGGCGCCGGCCTTCATCAGTGCCTCGGTGTGGAACATGATGCAGGGCTCGCAGCGCAGCACGACGGCCATGCCGAGGGCGACGAATTCCTTCGTCTTGAGGTCAAGCTCGCCATTGTCCTTCACCGCCTTCGACAGCGTGCCGAAGCCCTGCATCGCGTCGGGGATGAGCTTGCTCATCACCCGCAGCTCGCCGCGCATGTCGTCGATTTTCACCTTGTAGCTCATGGGGTTCTCCTGTTCACGTTCTGGCGTGCAGGTGCCATGGCTGCGGGCGGGCGGCCTTGATTTGCATCAATCATCTGCGAATTTAGGAATGTGTTGCCGGCTGACGCCGCGTCGCAGCAGAGGCCACGGCGCAGCGGTCAGAGGCGGCGGCGCTCAGCGCCGCGCGAGGCGGTGGAAGAGATGGGTGAAGGCCGCGGCGCCCACCACCGGCACCACCAGGTTCAGCACCGGGATCGACAGCGGCAGCGCCATCAGCGCGCCGGTCGCCCAGACGGTGGCGCGATTGCGCTCGTAGAGCGCGCGGGCCGCCCCGCGATCCATCCGCCGCAGCGCGGCCATCTGGAAATACTCGCGCCCGAGCAGATAGCCGTTCATCCCGAAGAACAGCAGCGGCGCGAAGGGGATGACGAAGGGATAGATCATCAGCGCCAGAAGGTTCGCGACGACGATCACGCCGAAGAAGCGCAGGGTGTCGCCGAGCCCCTCGAGGAAGCTCAGTTGCCGCACCTCGGGCAGGTTCGGATAATGCTCCTTCTCCACCAGCTCGGCCACGTCCTCGAGGAAGAAGCCGGTGAAGGCCGAGGCGACCGGCACCATCAGGAACATCGAGGCCAGCAGCATCAGCCCGAGCGTCGCCCAGTCGGCGGCGGTGCGCAGCCAGGTGACGGTGCCGATCCAGGGCAGGGTGAGCGTGTCGGGCAGCACCCAGCCCATCACCCAAAGGAGCGCGAAATAGAGCGCGACGAAAAGGCCGAGCGAGAGCAACACGCCCAAGCCCACGATCTTCAGGGCGCCGGGACGGAGCAGATCCTCCCAGCCCCGCAGAAAAACGGAAACGATCATGCGGAAACCCAGGTGACGGCGGTGGCAAGGTCGGGGCGCGGGCGCTCGGGCGGGGCCACCGTCTCGGTGCCGATATGGACATAGCCCGCGACCCATTCGCCGGGCGCAAGGCCAAGGGCGGGGCCGGCGAAGCCGAGATCATGTGCGACCCAGCCGGTGAGCCAGCCTGCGCCCCAGCCCGCGGCAAGCGCGGCATTCACCAGGCTGACACCCAGGGCACCGACCGAAAGCGTCTGCTCGATCGCGGGCACCTTGTCGGTCGGGCGCGGCACGGCGACGATCGCGACGCAGAGCGGGCTTTGCGCGAATTGCCCGACGCCCTTCGCCGCGTCGCGTTCGGGGATCGCATGGGCCTCGGCATAGCTGCCGGCGGCGGCTGCGAGCCGCTCGAGCGCAGGGCGTTCGAGCACGATCAGCCGCCAGGGCTCGAGTTTGCCGTGGTCGGGCACGCGCAGCCCGGCGGTCAGGATCTCGGTCAGCGCGGCGCGGTCGGGCGCCGGGTCCACCAGCGTCTTCGGCGGCCGCGAGCGGCGGGTGAGCAGGAAGCGCAGCGCCTCCTCGTTGCGCGTGGCGGGATTGACGGTGCCCGGGGCGATGTCCATCGCGGATCTCCTTCTGCTGCCCTCCCATATCGGCGCGGAAAATGCCGATTGCAACGCCGCGACGGACTTTTCCATGCGCCCGAGGACGGTTAGGAAGGGGGATGACCGATCTTGCCCATCTTGCCGTGCCCGGCACCGAAATCGCCCTGCGGGTGACGCCCAAGGCCTCGCGCAACGTGATCGTCGTGGCGGAAGACGGCCTGCGCGCCTATGTCACCGTCGTGCCCGAGGACGGCAAGGCGAATGCGGCGGTGGCAAAGCTGCTGGCAAAGGCACTGGGCGTCGCCAAGACCCGGCTTACCCTCGTGCGCGGGCAGACCGCGCGCGACAAGGTGTTCCGGCTCGACTGAGCGCGCAGGGGGCGCTGCCCCCTCGGCCTGCGGCCTCACCCGCGGGATATTTGCGGCAATTGGAAGGGAGGACGGCTCCCTGCTTCCAATTGCCGCAAATATCCCGGGGGTGAATTTCGCGTCAGCGAAAGAGGGGGCAGCGCCCCCTCACTTTTTTTCGGTCTTCTCGGTCGCGCGCAGCCGGTAGACGCCTTCGGGCAGGTTCAGCGCCGCGGCAAGCTCGCGCAACTGGGCATGCGAGAAGACGATGCGATGCACGGCCTCGGTCTGGTCATCGACCTGCTCGAGCACCACGCAATCCTCGAAGGACTGGATGGTGATGTCTTCCTGCAGGTAGTCGCGCGGATCGTCGCCCTCGTCGACGAGGGTGATCACGGTGGCGTCGAATTCGTGCTCGATGGTGAACATGACGCCATGCTAGCGCGCCGGACCGCGGCGGGGAAGGGCAAACATTTCGGTGATGGCGCCGCATGGGCTTTGCGCCGGCCGCGGTGATGGCTAATGTGAGGCGGTTGGCGTGCCGCGGGGCGCGCCTGTCGGGCCCTGATCATGCTGCATTCCCTTGGCCGTCCGCTGGCGGCGCTTCTCGCGATCCTGACATTGGCAGCCTGCGAGGCGCCGCAGCCGGTCGCGACACGCCCGACCCCTGTCGCCGCGATCGCGGCGCCGGCGCCGCCGCGGCTGACCGCGCGCGAGGCGGCCTCGAATTTCATCGCCGTGGCCGAGGCGATGGAGCCGCGGATCGAGGCGGAATGCCGCGCCCGCACCCGTGGCAGCCGCGATTGCGACTATCGCATCATGGTCGACGACCGGCCCGACCGCTCGCCCAATGCCTTCCAGACGGTGGACAAGGCGGGTCATCCGGTCGTCGCCTTCAACCTTGCGCTGATCGCCGAGGCCCGCAATGCCGACGAGCTCGCCTTCGTCATGGGGCACGAAGCGGCGCATCACATCCTCGGCCACCTGCAGTCGAAAAGCGAGGATGCTGCGGCGGGGGCGATGATCCTCGGGGTGCTCGCCGCCGCCTCGGGCGCGGATGCGACGCAGATCTCGCATGCACAGGACATTGGCGCCACCGTCGGCAGCCGGGCCTATTCCAAGGATTACGAGCTGCAGGCCGACCGGCTTGGCACGATCATCACCTGGGACGCGGGCTATGACCCGCTGAAGGGGGCGCAGTTCTTCGCCCGCATCCCCGATCCGGGCGACGTGTTCCTTGGTTCGCACCCGGCGAATGCGCTGCGCGTCGACGTGGTGCGCGAGACTGTGGCGGAGTTGCGCAGCGGCCGGATCTGAGCTGCGCGCGCCGGGTCGTCGGGCAGGGCTTGATCTGAATCATGGCGCTGTGCCGGGCTTTCCGGCACCGTCCGGACGATCCAGCCGGAAGGGGAAAGCCGATGTTCGGAGCGAAGACTCTCAACCGCCACGCCGCTCTGGTGAACCGCATGGCCCAGGTTCTGGGCATCGACCTGACCGAGGCGATGAGCCGGGGCAAACTCTCCGGCGAGGACTGGCGCGAGGCAGTGGTGCGCTGCACCGGCTGCACGGCGCCCGAGGCCTGCACGGTCTGGCTGTCCGAGCGCCCCGCCCCCGAGGATGCCGAGGGGGTCGCGGCCGCGGCTGCCCCGCATTACTGCAACAACCGGCTGATGCTGGCGCGGCTGCGCGATGCGCTCGGGGATGGCGACGGGGCGGTTGCCGCCGAGTGAGCGAGGGAGGTGCGGATGGGAATTCAGGGGGGACTCGACCTGCATTTCTGGATCACCCGCGGCATGGCCCGCCGGATGGGGGTGAACCTGAGCGAGGCGATGCAGGAGGGGCGGTTGAGCCAGGCTGAGCTTGCGCGCATGGTCGAGCGCTGCCGCGATTGCCCGGGGGCGCAGGGCTGTCTCGATTTCCTGTCGGAGCGCGACGGTCCGGCGGCGGCGGTGCCGGACTGGTGCTGTCACACCGCGGTGCTGAGCCGGCTGCGCGCCGGGTGCTGAGCGCTCAGCGCCCGAGCCGGCCGAACCAGTCGAGATCGGCGATCGAGACCACGCCCGACAGGATTACCGCCGCGATCGCGGCCCAGATCGGCACCGCGATCAGCGTGGTGATCTTTGCCTTGCGGCCGATCTGCGCATCGGCCGGGGCCGAGGGGGGCGTGCCGGGCACGACCTCGCCCGCCTCCTCCTGGCTGCGGAAGCGCACGGGCAGCACCACGAAGAACACCATGAACCAGATCACGGCGAAAAGGACGATGCCGCCGGTGAGGTTCATCAGACCTGTTCCAGCTCGATCAGGCAGCCGTTGAAGTCCTTCGGATGCAGGAACAGCACGGGCTTGCCATGCGCGCCGATCTTCGGCTCGCCGGTGCCCAGAACGCGCGCGCCGGTGGCCTTCAGCGTGTCGCGCGCGGCGAGGATGTCCTCGACCTCGAAGCACATGTGGTGGATGCCGCCCGAGGGGTTCTTGTCGAGGAAGCCCTGGATCGGGGAATTCTCGCCGAGCGGATAGAGCAGCTCGATCTTGGTGTTCGGCAGTTCGATGAACACCACGGTGACGCCGTGGTCGGGTTCGTCCTGCGGCGGGTTCACCTTCGCGCCGAGGGTGTCACGGTATTTCGCCGCCGCCGCCTCGAGGTCGGGCACGGCAATGGCGACATGGTTCAGACGTCCGATCATGGCTTCCTCCGTTCGGTTTCCTTGGGCATAGGGGGGCGCGGGGTTTCGTGCAAGCGTCGCGTGGCGGGCTTAACCGGCCGTTAGGCGAAATCGGCTCTAGTGGGCGGACCCGCGATTCCTCTGCCAGGGATGACGCCGATGCCCGACGCCATGAGCCCCAGCCTGCCTGCCGGCCCGCCCACCTGGCTGCGCCCGCTGTTCGGGCTGACCGTGCTGGTGGTCGAGGACAGCCGCTTCGCCTCCGAGGCGCTGCGGCTGATGTGCGTGCGCTCGGGCGCGCGGATCCGCCGCGCCGATTGTCTGCGCGCGGCGCGGCGCCATCTGCAGACCTATCGCCCGGCGGTGCTGATCGTCGATATCGGTCTGCCCGACGGTTCGGGGGCCGAGCTGATCGCCGAGGCGAAGGCGTTGCCGCAACCGGTGCCGGCGGTGCTGGGGCTTTCGGGCGATCCGGCGCGCGCCGCCGAGGCGCTCGGCGCCGGTGCCGACGCCTTCCTGCCGAAGCCGGTCGAGAGCCTCGCGCGGTTCCAGCAGGCGGTGCTCTGCGTGCTGCCGGCCGAGGTGCGGCGCACGGTGCCGATGGCGCTCGAGGATGACACGATCACCCCCGATCCGCTGGCGCTGCGCGACGATCTGAGCCACGCGGCCGACGTGCTGGCGCGGCGCCGCGATGCGGCGGCGACCGGCTATGTCGCGCAATTCGTCGCGGGGCTTGCGCGTGCCTGCCATGACGAGGATCTCGAGACCGCGGCCGAGGCGGCGGCGGGGCAGTCGCCCTCGCGCGCTGCGCTTTCGCAGCTGTCCGGCCTCGTGCAGGCGCGGCTCGACCGTGCCACGGTGTTCTGAGCCGGTCAGTCGGGCTGGGCCGCCAGCGCCGGGTCGGAACTCACCCGCACCAGCCGGGTCAGATCGGACAGACGCTCGCGCTGCCGCCCCTCGGCGTCGAAATTCGCCGGGTCGAGCCAGGCCTCGAAGGCCGCAAGCAGCGCCGGCCAGTCGCCATCGGTCGCGGCGAACCAGGCGGTGTCGCGGTTGCGGCCCTTGACGATCGTCGCCTGCCGGAAGATGCCCTCATAGCTCAGCCCCAGCCGTTCGGCCGCGCGGCGCGAGGGCAGGTTGAGCGCGTCGCATTTCCACTCGAAGCGGCGATAGCCCGAGCCGAAGGCCCAGCTCATCATCAGCACCATCGCCTCGGTCGCGGCGCGGCTGCGCTGCAGCTGCGGCGAGAGGCAGATGTGGCCAAGCTCGATCGTGCCGATCGCCGGGGCGATGCGCAGGAAGGCCATCACGCCGCCGGGCTGCCCGGTCTCGCGGTCGATCACGGTGAAGAAATACGGGTCCGAAAGCGCTGCCATGTCGGTCAGCCAGCGGATATAGCCCGCTTCCGAGGGGAACGGGCCATAAGGCAGGTAATCCCAGATCGCGTCATCGGCCGCATTGGCGCGAAACAGCGCGTGGGCGTGATGCTCCGCCAGCCGTTCGAGCCGGGCATAGCGCCCCTCGAGCAGCGTGGCATCGGGGGCGGGCGGTGCCTCCCAGTCCGGCAGCGGCGTGCCAAAGTGCTTCGTCGCCATGGTGTCCCCCGTTCGCTGGCTGTCGCGGTCACGCTAGCGTGCCGCACCATCCTCCGCAATTGCCGCCAAACGGTGCGAATGGCTCCCGATTCCTGCCGCAATCGGGCGCGACTCTGGCCCGGTCAACGACGGAGCCAGAGACGATGAAGGATCACGCCATCCGCCTGTTCACCGACGAGAGCCTGATCCGGGCGACGCATTGGGCGGTTTTCACCCTTGGTGCGCTGAGCCTGACGATCTCGGTCTGTGGCACGCTCTACACCGCCTTCTTCGCCTGAGATCAGGCGAGAAAGCGCGGGTCGGCGCCGAGGTCGAGCCCCGGGAAGATCGACGTTTCGAGCACCTCGACCGGCACGCCATACATGCCCCGCAGCGCCCAGCCGGCATAGGCGCGGATGTCGGCCGTGGGCATCAGGTCGCGCCCGGCATAGAGGTTGGCATCGGCCAGCCCCGGCCACTTGCCATAGACCTTGCGGCCCTTCAGCGCGCCCCCGGCCATCAGCATCGCGCCGCCGGTGCCGTGATCGGTGCCCTTGGTGCCGTTTTGCCGCGCGGTGCGGCCGAACTCCGTCATGCCGAGCACCAGCGTCTTGTCCCAGACCGGGCCGAGCTGCTGCCTGAGCGTGGTCACCATCGCTGCAAGCTGCGTCGCCGGGCCGCGGATCGCGGCCTCCTGGCCGCGGTGCGTGTCCCAGCCATTGAGCGAGAAGGCGGCGATCCGGGTCTCGCCGCGCAGCCGGCTTGCGGCAAAATCGGCGAGCGAGGCCGCCGCCCCGACCGCACCCTTGAGCGGCGCGGGGGCCCCCGGGGCTCCGGGCGCCGCCATGCCGTCCGCCGGGGCCGCCATCATCGGCTCGGCCATCAGGTCAGGGCTGTCCGGGTCGGTCGTGCCGTCCTCGGCATTGTCGCCACCGTCGGTGATCTGCATCGCCTCGCTCGCGGCCTGCCGGAACAGCGGGTCGTCGTGATAGATCATGTCGAGCAGCGTCCGCCCCTGCGAGGACAGGATCAGCGAGGCGTCGGGCGCCCAGGACAGCGCCGCCGCGGTGCCGGACAGGATCTTCAGCTCGTCGTCGCCGACGGAATAGGCGGTCTCGGCGCGGGCGCCGGGCATCTGCTGCAACAGCCGGTTCAGCCAGCCGTCGCGCACCATCGACAGCGGCACATCCATGCCGGTGCCGGCCTCGAGCATGTCCTGCCCGTCGAAATGGCTGCGCTTGTCGCGGTAGGGGGTGGAGACGGCATGGGCAAAGCCAAGCTCTCCCGTCTTCCACAGCGGCATCAGCTCGACCATCGCCGGGTGCAGCGCGAAGAAGCCGTCGAGATCGGTCGCGCCCTTGTCGGGGCCGACCGGGAAGTCGGGGCGCAACTGCGCCAGCAGCGGGTCGCCATAGGGCTGCACGATATCGAGCCCGTCCATCGCGCCGCGCAGGATGATGACGACGAGGCGCTGCTCGCCGGGCACAGCGGCGAGGGTGACCGAACTCATGAACGGATGGGCGGCGACCGAACAGCCGGCGATGGCCGCGCCCTGCAGGAAGAAGCGACGGGACAGCATGGCGTTATCTCCTGTTCATCTCGGCGGAGGCGAGAACGAGCGCGGCGGCCTCGGGGCGGCTTTCGGACCTTGGCACGGCCTGGGCGACAAGGTCGCTCAGCCGCGGGCCGAGCGCGGCGCGGGCGAAATCGGCGGGCTCGGGCAGTTTCGCCTGCAACCCAGCCGGCGCTTTCAGCGCCCAGTTGATCCGCGCCGCAAGCTGCTGCGGCGAGATCCATTCCTCGGCCGCCTCGGGCCAGCCGTTCGGCGCCGGCGCGCCCAGCCATCGCTGCCCCATGTCGCGCAGCGGCTTGAAGGCCTGGCGGCGGATCTGCGGCCCGTTGAAGGCCATCACGGCCTTGCCGTCGAAGCCCATCGCGCGAAACCCGGTGGCGATGTAGTCGAAGGGCTGGCGCACCTTCTCGAAGCTCGCCCCCTGCGCTGCCGGGTGGGTCAGCAGCACCTCGTAGACCGGCATCAGCTGCCCCTTCGCGCCGAGATAGGCCTCGGACATCGCGCCGGTCAGGGCCGGATCCGGTTCGGGGCCGACGAAATGCACCGCGAGCTTGCTCGCAAGGTGGTGGCTGGTGTCGGGGTGCAGGGCGAGCGCGGTCAGCACCTGCTCGATATCCGAAAGCCTGGCCGGGTCGCCGCCATAGGGATGGCCGAGCACGGTCTCCGCGCCGGGTTCGGCGAAGTCCGGGGCAAAGGTCGTGCCCTCCTCGGCCATCACCCGCAGCCCGGTCAGGAGCTCGGCCAGCTGGCGCACGTCATCCTGGCTGTAGCGCCCGCCGACGCCGAGCGTGTGCAGCTCCATCAGCTCGCGCGCCAGGTTCTCGTTCAGCCCGAGCTTGAGATCGGGGCGCTTCTTCGCGCGCTTCGAATCCGGCCCGAAAGAGGCGACCTGGTCAAGGTAGATCAGCATCATCGGATGCAGCGTCGAGGCGCGCAGCAGGGCCGGGAAACTGCCGGTGATCTCGGGGCGCAGCGCCTCGCCATGGGCGGTGGCAAGCGGTGCCTCCGGCGCGCGTTTCGCGCGCACGGTGAAATGGTTGCGCCAGAAGGCATGCAGCCGCTCGCGCATCCCGGTCGGGTCCTCGACGGCGCGGGCGAGCGCGATCTGCAGCCCGCCGACATTGCTGCGATCGATCGCCTGGCGCTGGCGCTTGAAGTCCTCGGTGGCGCCCGGAACATTCTGTGCCTCGGCCTTGCGCAGGCGCAGGAACTCGTCGCGCATCTGCAGCGCCTCCTGCGTCGTCAGCCCGGGCCAGCGCTGTGCCAGCAGGTCCGGGCCGCGCAGCGCCGCCAGAATCTCGTCGGGGGAAGCCGGGGGTGTCTGCCGGGGCGAGAGCCCGAAGCCGAACCGCACCGACGCCAGAGTCGAAAACTCCATCACCACCTCCAGGGGCTGTTTGCCCGATTGCGCCAGAAACGGCGGCAAAAGGAAAGGGCGCCGGAGAATTCCCCGGCGCCCTTCCGCTCAATCCGGCGTGAGCTGCGCGCGAAAGCGCCTTACGCCTCTCTGGGCAGCACCCGCAGCCGCAGTTCGCGCAGCTGCTCGTTGGTGGGCAGGCTCGGTGCGCCCATCATCAGGTCTTCGGCGCGCTGGTTCATCGGGAACATGATGACCTCGCGGATGTTCGACTCGTCGGCGAGCAGCATCACCGCGCGGTCGATGCCCATGGCGCAGCCACCGTGCGGGGGGGCGCCGAACTTGAAGGCCTTCGCCATGCCGCCAAAGCGCTTGTCGACCTCGGAGGCGGGGTAACCCGCGATCTCGAAGGCCTTGTACATGATCTCGAGGTCATGGTTGCGGATCGCGCCCGAGATCAGCTCGTAGCCGTTGCAGGCGAGGTCGTACTGATAGCCCAGAACGTCGAGCGGGTTGCCCTGCAGTGCCTCGAGACCGCCCTGCGGCATCGAGAAGGGGTTGTGCGAGAAGTCGATCTTGCCGTCGTCGGTCTTCTCGTACATCGGGAAGTCGACGATCCAGCAGAAGCGGAACACGCCTTCCTCGGTCAGGCCAAGCTCGCGGCCGATCTCGTTGCGGGCCTTGCCGGCGACCGCCTCGAACTGCTCGGCCTTGCCGCCGAGGAAGAACACTGCGTCGCCCTCGTTCAGGTCGAGCTGGGTCCGGATCGCCTCGGTGCGCTCGGCGCCAAGGGCCTTGGCGATCGGGCCGGCGGCCTCCATCGCACCGTCCTCGGCCTTGCGCCAGAAGATGTAGCCCATGCCGGGCAGGCCATTCGCCTGGGCGAAGGCGTTCATCCGGTCACAGAACTTGCGGCTGCCGCCGGTCGGCGCGGGAATCGCACGAATCTCGGTGCCCTCGGTCTCGAGCAGCTTGGCGAAGATGCCAAAGCCCGAGTCGCGGAACTGGGCGCTGACATCGGCCATCTTGATCGGGTTGCGCAGGTCGGGCTTGTCCGAGCCGTACCACAGCAGCGCGTCCTTGTAGGCGATCTTCGGCCAGACCGGGTCGACGGTCTTGCCGGTGCCGAATTCCTCGAACATGCCCTGCACCACCGGCTGCACCGTGGCAAAGACGTCTTCCTGCTCGATGAAGCTCATCTCGATGTCGAGCTGGTAGAAGTCGGTCGGGCTGCGGTCGGCGCGCGGGTCCTCGTCGCGGAAGCAGGGCGCGATCTGGAAGTAGCGGTCGAAGCCCGCCACCATGATCAGCTGCTTGAACTGCTGCGGCGCCTGCGGCAGGGCGTAGAACTTGCCCGGGTGCAGGCGCGAGGGCACCAGGAAGTCACGTGCGCCCTCGGGCGAGGAGGCGGTGATGATCGGGGTCTGGAACTCGTTGAAGCCCGCGTCCCACATCCGGTTGCGAAGCGAGCGCACGACGTTCGAGCGCAGGATCATCTTCTGGTGCAGGCTGTCGCGGCGCAGGTCGAGGAAGCGATAGGCGAGGCGGGTTTCCTCGGGGTAGTCCTGATCGCCGAACACCGGCAGCGGCAGCTCGTCGGCGGCACCGAGGACTTCCATCTCGCGGGCATAGACCTCGACCTCGCCGGTCGGGATCTTCGGGTTGATCAGCTCGGGCGCGCGCGGCTTCACCGTGCCGTCGATGCGGATCACCCATTCGGCGCGCACCTTCTCGAGCGCGGCGAAGGCGGGGCTGTCGCCGTCGCAGATGATCTGGGTGATGCCGTAGTGGTCGCGCAGGTCGATGAACAGCACGCCCCCGTGATCTCGCACCCGGTGCACCCAGCCCGAGAGACGGACGGTTTCGCCGGCATTGGCGGCGGTGAGCGCGGCGCAGGTATGGCTGCGATAGGCGTGCATGAGGCTCCCCTTTCAACGGGCATGGCGGATTTGGGCCCGATCAACCGCGAAGGCGCGGCAAAGTCAAGCGCGAGCCGCATGACAGTGTGGCCTGATGGCCTGCACAGTCAGGTGAGCGGGCCTTTTCGGGCCCGGGTGCCAAAGATCGGCCGCATTCCCCGGGCAGACACCGCGGAGGATTTTGGCTAATGAGATTTTCATGTCTGTATCTCTTTTCTCGTACTCCGGTTCCGTGTCACCGGTTCAGCGCCGCCGCGAAGCGGTTCTCACGGTGATGATGCTGTTCGTCTGGGCACTCTGGGCCTGGTGGCTGGCGGCGAATATCTGGAGCAGCGATCTGGCCGCCCTGTGGTTCGCCGGGCATTTCCACGCCATCGGTCAGGATGCTCTGGTCTACGATGCGCCCGCGCAGTTCTTCGGCGGCACCCCGCCGGACTGGATCGCGGCGCATCTCGCCCACGGCGGCCCCCCGGCGGGGCTCAGCTTCCCCTATGTCTATCCGCCGCTCTGGGTCGGGCTGATCGCGCCGTTGACGGGCTGGCTCGAACCGATCGCGTTCTTCCGGCTGTTCCTGGCCCTGCACGTCGCGCTGCTGGCTGGTTCGGTGCTGCTGGCCGAGCGGATCGCGCGCCCGGCGGGCATGCCGCGCCTCGTCTTCATTGGCTGGGGGCTGGCGGTGCTGACGCTGTCGGCGCCGGTACGCGCGTCGCTGTATCTGAACCAGCCGACGATCGGCGTCACCTTTCTGGTGCTGCTGGCGGTGGCCTGTCTGCGGGAACGGCCGCGGCTTGCGGGCGGCGTGCTGGCGGTCGCTGCGGCGATCAAGCTCACGCCGCTTGTCTATGCGCTGCTCTGCGTGCAGGCGCGTCGGCCGCGCGCGCTGGTAGTGCTGGCGCTGGGGCTTGCCGCGTTGGCGCTTGCGTCTTTCGCGCTGATGGGGACGGGGTTGCACCAGGCGTTTCTCGAGCAACTCGGGCGGGCGGGGCAGAACTCCGTCTGGGCAAGGGGAAACCCGTCGTTGCGGCTTCTGCTTCTTGATCTGCTGCCGGCGGGCGAGGTGCCCGGCACCTTTGTCTGGATGCCCGGCGGAGAGGCGGCGCTTGTCGCCTTGCCGCGCTGGCTCGGCCCGGTTGCCGCGGTGGTGGCCCTGCTGATTGCGCTGCCGGCGGCGGTGCTGGCTGTCCGGCGGCCGGGGCCGGCGGCGGTGACGCTGGGGCTGCTTGGCCTGTCGATCGGTCTTGCCGTCTTCGGGCCGGTCAGCTGGCTGCATTATTTCGTCCTGCCGATGCTGATTGCGCCGGCTCTCGGCTCCGGTCTGGGGCGCGGGGCGACACTGATCGTGCTGGCACAGCTCCTGCTCGCCAATTCCGATGCCGTCCTGTCGTTCTTCCCGGCGGATGCCGACGGCACCTTCCGCTATGTGGCGCTGATCTGCCTGTCCTGGCTCGTGACCCTCGCCGCGACCGTTGTGGCGCTTTCCCGACATCCGAAGGGGTGAGGCCGCGCCTTTCACCCTTGCGCCGCGCGCCGGTCTGACTATAACGCCCATCAATTTGCGCGGGGCCTGCTGGCCCCGTTTCGCTGCTGCAAACCTGTCGCAAAAAATAGGGGTCACCATGCCGAAGAGAACCGACATCAAGTCCATCCTCATCATCGGTGCGGGCCCCATCGTGATCGGCCAGGCCTGCGAGTTCGACTACTCGGGCGCCCAGGCCTGCAAGGCGCTGCGCGAAGAGGGCTACCGGGTGATCCTGGTGAACTCGAACCCGGCGACGATCATGACCGACCCGGAGATGGCCGACGCGACCTATATCGAGCCGATCACTCCCGAGGTCGTGGCGAAGATCATCGAGAAGGAACGCCCCGACGCGATCTTGCCGACGATGGGCGGGCAGACCGGCCTGAACACCGCGCTCGCGCTTGCCGACATGGGCGTTTTGGAGAAATTCAACGTCGAGCTGATCGGCGCCAACCGCGAGGCCATCGAGATGGCCGAGGACCGCAAGCTGTTCCGCGAGGCGATGGACCGCATCGGCCTCGAGAACCCCAAGGCCACGATCATCACCGCACCGAAGCTCGAAAACGGGCATTTCGACATCAACGCGGGCGTGCAGCAGGCGCTGGCCGAGCTCGAGCACATCGGCCTGCCGGCGATCATCCGCCCCGCCTTCACCCTGGGCGGCACCGGCGGCGGCGTCGCCTACAACCGCGACGACTTCATCGAGATCTGTCATTCGGGCCTCGACGCCTCGCCGGTGGCGCAGATCCTCGTCGACGAATCCCTTCTGGGCTGGAAGGAATACGAGATGGAGGTCGTCCGCGACAAGGCGGACAATGCGATCATCGTCTGCGCCATCGAGAACGTCGACCCGATGGGCGTGCACACCGGCGATTCGATCACCGTCGCTCCGGCGCTGACGCTGACCGACAAGGAATATCAGATCATGCGCAACGGCTCGATCGCCGTGCTGCGCGAGATCGGCGTCGAGACCGGCGGCTCGAACGTGCAATGGGCGATCAACCCGAAAGACGGCCGCATGGTCGTGATCGAGATGAACCCGCGCGTGTCGCGCTCCTCGGCGCTCGCCTCGAAAGCCACCGGCTTCCCGATCGCGAAGATCGCGGCGAAGCTTGCCATCGGCTACACGCTCGACGAGCTCGACAATGACATCACCAAGGTGACGCCGGCCAGCTTCGAGCCGACGATCGACTATGTCGTGACGAAGATCCCGCGCTTCGCCTTCGAGAAGTTCCCGGGCTCGAAACCCGACCTGACCACCGCGATGAAATCGGTGGGCGAGGCGATGGCGATCGGCCGCACCTTCCACGAATCGATGCAGAAGGCGCTTGCCTCGCTGGAAACCGGCCTCTCGGGCTTCGACGAGATCGAGATCCCCGGCGCGCCCGACAAGGCCGCGGTGGTCAAGGCGCTGTCGCACCAGACGCCCGACCGCATCCGGATCATCGCCCAGGCGATGCGCCACGGGCTGAGCGACGACGAGATCAACGTCGCGACCAGCTATGACCCCTGGTTCCTGGCCCGCATTCGCGAGATCGTCGAGGTCGAGGCCGAGATCCGCAAGTCCGGCCTGCCGCTGACCAGCGACGGCCTGCGCCGGCTGAAGATGATGGGCTTCACCGACAAGCGTCTCGCGAAGCTCACCGGCCGCGACGAGGCGCAGGTGCGGCGCGCGCGCCGCAACCTCGGCGTCAAGGCGGTGTTCAAGCGCATCGACACCTGCGCGGCCGAATTCGAGGCCCAGACCCCCTACATGTATTCGACCTACGAAGCCCCGGCGATGGGCGACGTCGAATGCGAGGCGCGGCCCTCGGACCGCAAGAAGGTCGTCATCCTCGGCGGTGGCCCGAACCGCATCGGCCAGGGCATCGAGTTCGACTATTGCTGCTGCCATGCCTGCTTCTCGCTCAGCAAGACCGGCTACGAGACGATCATGATCAACTGCAACCCCGAGACCGTGTCGACCGACTACGACACCTCGGACCGGTTGTATTTCGAGCCGCTGACCCTCGAATCGGTGCTCGAAATCCTGCGCGTCGAGCAGGAGAACGGCACGCTGCACGGTGTGATCGTGCAGTTCGGCGGCCAGACGCCGCTGAAGCTCGCCAATGCGCTCGAAGCCGAAGGCATCCCGATCCTCGGCACCACGCCCGACGCGATCGACCTTGCCGAGGACCGCGAGCGCTTCCAGCAGCTGCTGAACGAGCTCGACCTGAAGCAGCCGGTGAACGGCATCGCCCATTCCGCCGCCGAAGCCTTCGAGATCGCCGGCCGGGTCGGCTATCCGCTGGTGATCCGTCCGTCCTATGTCCTGGGCGGGCGCGCGATGGAGATCGTGCGCGACCTCGAACAGCTCAAGCGCTACATCACCACCGCGGTGGTGGTCTCGGGCGACAGCCCGGTGCTGCTCGACAGCTACCTTTCGGGTGCGATCGAGATGGATGTCGACGCGCTTTCGGACGGCGAGACCGTGCATGTCGCGGGCATCATGCAGCACATCGAGGAAGCCGGCGTGCATTCGGGCGACTCCGCCTGCTCGCTGCCGCCCTATTCGCTCTCCCCCGAGCTGATCGAGGAAGTGAAGCGCCAGACCGTGCTGATGGCCAGGGGGCTGAACGTCGTCGGCCTGATGAACGTGCAGTTCGCGATCAAGGACGGGGTGATCTACGTTCTCGAAGTGAACCCGCGCGCCTCGCGCACCGTGCCCTTCGTCGCCAAGGCGACCGACAGTGCTATCGCCTCGATCGCGGCGCGGCTGATGGCGGGCGAGCCGATGTCGGCCTTCCCGCACCGGGCGCCCTATCCGGCGGATGTGGGCCCGGAAACGCCGCTGCCGCTCGCCGATGCGATGACGCTTGCCGACCCGATCACGCCGTGGTTCTCGGTGAAGGAGGCGGTGCTGCCCTTCGCCCGCTTCCCGGGCGTCGACACCCTGCTCGGGCCGGAAATGCGCTCGACCGGCGAGGTGATGGGCTGGGATCGCAACTTCCCGCGCGCCTTCCTCAAGGCGCAGCTCGGCGCCGGCACCAAGCTGCCCGAAAGCGGCCGCGTCTTCCTGTCGATCAAGGATGCCGACAAGTCGGACGAGCTCGCCCAGGCGATGCGCGATCTGCTCGCGATGGGCTTCACCCTCGTCGCGACCCAGGGCACCAATGCCTGGCTGCGCGAAAAGGGCGTCGCCTCCGAGCTGGTGAACAAGGTCTACGAGCGCCGGCCGAACATCGTCGACCGGCTGAAGGACGGCGAGATCGCGCTGGTGATGAACACCACCGAGGGCACGCAGTCGATCTCGGACAGCCGCTCGATCCGCGCCGTGGCACTGCACGACCACATCCCCTATTTCACCACGGCTGCGGCCTCGATTGCGGCGGTGGCGGCGATGAAGAGCCGGGCTGAAGGGGACATCGTCGTCCGCCCGCTGCAGGCATAAGCCGCGGCGCATCGGCACAGACGCGAAAGGCGGCCCTCGGGCCGCCTTTTTCCTGCGCTCAGATGAAGGGCACCAGCGGCACGCTGTCGCCGCAGGCGGCAAGCGTCAGCACCAAAGCCAGCAGAAGAACCGTTCGCATCGCATCCTCCTTTTGCAACGGTCCCAGCCTACGCCCCGCAGCCGGTCCGGTCGATGGGGTTTCGCCGCGGCCGATCGGCGCGCGCCGGGCTGGCCTTCGTTCGGGTTTTCGGCGACGAAGGGGGCGCCGGAGCGTGCCGGCGGGAAGCGGGGGCGATGGAACGCGGAAGACCTCAGGAGGCGGGGCGGCCCGGATGATGGCGCTGACGGGGCTGTTCCTTGCGGCGCTGGTCGCGGCGACGCTGATCCCGGCGCAATCCGAGGCGGTGCTGGCCGGGCTGATCCTGAGCGGCGGCCACCCGGTCTCGCTGCTGCTTCTGGTCGCCACGGCGGGCAATGTCCTTGGCGCGGCGATCAACTGGGCGCTTGGCCGTTTCCTGATCCGCTATGCCGGCCGGCGCTGGTTTCCTGTTTCGGGCGCTGCGCTCGGCCGGGCGACGGGCTGGTATCGCCGCTGGGGGCACTGGAGCCTGCTGGGCGCCTGGCTGCCGATCATCGGCGATCCGCTGACCTTTGCCGCCGGCGTGATGCGCGAACCGCTGTGGCGCTTTCTCGTGATCGTGACGGCGGCGAAGGGCGGGCGCTATGCCGTGCTCGCCTGGGCCGTGCTAAGGGTGCAGGCGGCGGTCTAGCTGGGGGAGACGGGCGATGCGCGGGAAACGGGCGGCGAAGACGGGTGGCTGGCGGGCCTTGCCGGCGGGGATCTGGGCGCTCGGCTTCGTGTCGATGCTGATGGATGTCTCGTCCGAGATGATCCATGCGCTCCTGCCGATCTATCTGACCGCGGGGCTTGGTGCGACGGCGCTCGCCGTCGGCGTGATCGAGGGCATCGCCGAGGCCACGGCGGCGATCACCAAGGTCTTCTCCGGCGCGCTGTCGGACCGCATTGGCCGGCGCAAGGAGCTTGCGGCGCTTGGCTATGGTCTGGCCGCGCTGACCAAGCCGGTCTTTCCGCTCGCCTCCTCGCTCGGCTGGATCATTGCGGCGCGGTTCGTCGACCGCGTCGGCAAGGGCATCCGCGGCGCCCCGCGTGACGCGCTGATCGCCGATCTCACCCCGGAGGGGCTGCGCGGCACCGCCTTCGGGCTGCGTCAGTCGCTCGACACCGTCGGCGCCTTTCTCGGCCCGCTCGCGGCGATCGGGCTGATGGCGCTGTTCGCGGATGATTTCACCAAGGTGTTCTGGGTGGCGGTGATCCCGGCCTTTCTCGCGCTCGGCCTGATCCTGACTGCGGTGCACGAGCCGCCCCGGCAGGACCGGCACCCGCCGCGCAACCCGCTCTCGCGCGCCGAGCTGGCGCAGCTGCCGCCCGGCTATTGGGCGGCGGTGGCGGTCTCGGCGGTGTTCACCCTGGCCCGGTTCAGCGAGGCCTTCCTGATCCTGCGCGCCGCCGAGGCGGGGCTTGCCCCGGCGCTGGTGCCGCTGGTGCTGGTCGGGATGAACCTTGTCTATGCGCTGGCCGCCTATCCGGTGGGGGCGCTCTCCGACCGCATCGGCCGGCGCGGACTGCTGGTCGCGGGGCTGGCGCTGCTGATCCTGGCCGATCTCGTGCTGGCGCTGGTGCCCGGGCTTTCGGGCGTTGCGGTCGGGGTGCTGATCTGGGGGCTGCACATGGGCGCGACGCAGGGGCTGCTGTCGGCACTTGTCGCCGATGCCGCGCCGGTGGCACTGCGCGGCACCGCCTTCGGCCTTTTCAACCTCGTCACCGGAATCGCGCTGCTGCTGGCGAGCGTCATCGCCGGGGCCTTGTGGCAGGGCATCGGCGCAAAGGCGACCTTCCTGACCGGCGCCCTGTTTGCCGCTGTGGCGCTTGCCGGCGTGCTGTGGCTTGGCCGGGCAGGGCTTGCGCGGCCCGGGTCCGCTCGCCGGGGGTAAGCCCCCCGGCAGGGCGGCGATGCCGCGCGGGCCGTGCCCGGCCAGGTCTCAGCGCAGCTCGAACAGCTCCTGATGGAAGCGGGTTTCGACATTCAGCCCCTGTGCCGCGAAATCGGCGCGCAGCGCCTTGCCGAAGCCGCTCGGTCCACAGAACCACAGGCTGGCCTCGCGCCAGCCCGGGACGGTTTCCCGGATCCGCTGTCCGCCGAGGTGGCCGTCCCTTGCGTCGATCAGCACATGCAGGCGCACCTTCGCGGCGCGGGCATCGGCCGCGAGCCGTTCGAGCGCCGCGTCGTCGACCTCGCGCGTCGAATGGAACAGGTCGATCTCGGGGCGCGGGGCATCGGGCGCCGTGTCGGCCATTTCCTTGAGCCGGGCGAGGAACGGGGTGATCCCGATCCCGGCGCCGATCCAGATCTGCCGCGGCGCCCCGTCATCGAAGGTGAAGCAGCCATAGGGGCCCTCGACGGTGACCGGCTGTCCGACCTTCAGCGTCTTGGCGAGTTTCGCGGTGTGATCGCCGAGCTCCTTGGTGACGAAAGCGATCTTCGGGTCCGCCGGTTTCCAGGCCGAGGCGATCGTGTAGGGATGGGCGCCTTCAAGCTGGTTCGAGGTGACAAAGGCGAACTGCCCGGCCTGGTGCCCGGGCCAGCCGCTGCCGAGGCGGATCACGGTCTCGAGCGAGTGCACGCCGGGATATTGGCTCAGTTCGGCGATTTCCCCCCGGACCCGCCGGGTGCGGCCGATCGCCCCGAAGACCGAGACCAGCGCGGCATAGCTGCCCGCCAGCATCAGCAGCGCAAGAATCGGGCCGAGCGGGGTGAACCACATCGCGTAATCGAGCAGAACCACGGTGTGAAAGACCAGCACGAGATAGACGACCGGCAGGACACGGTGGGTATAGCGAAACAGCCGGTAGGGAACCAGTTTCACCAGCGCGATCAGCAGCAGCACGACCGCCGCGTAGAAGGCCCATTCCCCGAGCCCCTCCGCGGTGCCGCGAAACGACATCAGAAAGGCGCGCACCGGCTCGGTGATCTCCGGGCGCGGACCGCGCTCGGGGCGGGCGACAAGCCCTGCGCCGACCGCCCATTTCGGCGCTTCCGACCAGAGCCAGTGGAAGATCGCCAGCCCGAGGGCGCCGATGCCGAGCCACTTGTGCAGACGGTACATCTTGTCGAGCCCGCCGAGCCGGGCTTCGGGCCAGCGCGGCCGGAGCGACAGGATCATCGCGACGCTCATCGCCGCGATCGCCAGCGTTCCCGTCGCCTGCATGAGGTCATCGCGCAGGGCGAACAGGTTGGAGGCGGAGAAGATGCTCAGGTTCAACAGGAGCCAAAGGGCGCCCATACCGCCCCAAAACCCCCAAAACAGTCTCAGATTGGTGCGTGTCATACTCTGTCCTTCGTCGTTTTGCCAAAAGGGGCGTGCGATGGTGGTGGGGGCACGATGCAGCCCGCCGGGCGTCATTCCGGAAATCATACGCGCAAGCATGGCGCTTTCGTCGCGCCGGACCAAGTTTTTCCGGTCCTGCGTCAACGGGTCTCAGCCGCGTCCATCCGTGTCGCCCGGGCCCCTGCTGCGGTGCGCGCGGATTTCGGGGAAAGATCTGCTTGTCGTCCCGCGCATGCGGCCCTGCCGCGCGGCGGGGCTGCGGCCGGGCCGGGTTCGGCGCGTGGGCTACAGCTCCAGCCCCATCCGGAACGCCGGGGTGAAATATTCCTGCACATGGGTGATGGCGGCCTCGTGCATCCAGGTGATGCGCAAGATGCTCAGCACCGGGTCGGTGGGCGCGCAGGCCAGAGGCCCGGCGGCCGCGCCGGCCGCAACCGCCTGAAACTCCATCGTGCCGTGGGTATAGGGTGATTCGCGCACCAGCCATTCGTTCGGGCTGAGCCGGGTCAGATCGGCGCCGGTGATCGCGGGCACGGTATCGACCACGATCCAGCGGTCCTCGAACATGTGCGGCGCGCCGTCGGCGAGATGCAGGCTCTGGACATGCAGCATCGTCTCGCCGCCGCTCAGGTGCAGCCGCGCCGCGACCGGGCCGGGTGGCGGCGCGATCTCGCGCAGCAAAGGACGATACTCATAGTC
>VSSQ01000292.1_pt1 | contig 47562 bp, 49 predicted proteins | sample 4763081 | NCBI WGS metagenome assembly VSSQ01 (sample SAMN12137344, study PRJNA551015) | bioreactor metagenome | isolation source: SDC9 anaerobic chlorinated ethene degrading culture | place: USA: Knoxville, Tennesee | collected 2015-01-01
GAGCCTCTTTTTTTATTTTTTCCCGCTCGGAAAAATAGTTTTTAAGGAGCGACTATATAATCTTTTCGGAAAGCCTTAACCTTAACCTTAACCTTAACCTCAACCTTAACCTTGGTTGTTGAGCGAAGCTGAAGCATAACCTCAACCTCAACCTTGGTTGCTGAGCGACGGTTGGTGAGCGCAGCCGAACCAAGCCAAAGCATAGCCTTAACTTTATTTTCTCCCCCCACCGCTCAATCCGCTCAGAGTTCTTATTTTTACAATTCTAATCAATATCTGCTCGGATATGTTTCAATTCAGGATCGGCATGGGTTACGATGTTCACCAACTGGCTGACGGACTTCCATTCGTGCTGGGAGGTGTAAGGATAGATCACCCGAAAGGGGCCGTCGGGCATTCAGATGCTGATGTCCTGCTCCATGCGATTTGTGATGCCTTGCTGGGAGCCGCAGGGCTCAGGGACATAGGATATCATTTTCCTGATAGTTCAGATCAGTACAAAGGAATAGACAGCAGGATTCTGCTCAGCCACACCATCAGGCTTTTGAATGAAAATGAATGGCAGACAGGCAATATCGATTGCACCATTGCATTGCAGCGCCCTAAGATAGCCGGTTATATTCAGAAAATGCAGGAAGAAATCGAGGCTATAACAGGATCAGGGCCGGGAAGTGTATCTGTTAAAGCGACAACCACAGAGCATCTGGGGTTTACAGGCCGCGAGGAGGGGGTTGCCGCCTGGGCTGTTGCACTGATCTATAAATCCGGTTCAGATCATTTTAACCATTGATATTCTCTTTATCCCTGCCACTAAATAACAACCAGAGAAAAGCACACCAAGGCCACCATGACCATAAAATACATCCCTGCGCATCAGATTGACAAACCCGCATGGGATAACTGCATCCGGTCAGCAGTAAATGGAAATATTTATGCATTTTCCTGGTATCTTGACCTGATGTGCGACAGTTGGGACGCGCTGGTTGCCGATGACTACAACGCAGTTTTTCCGCTGACTTTCAAGCAAAAGGCGGGCATTACCTATCTGTACCAGCCATTTTTCACACAACAACTCGGTATATTCTCTATCAACCACCTTACACCGGAATCAGTAGAGCAGTTTTTACAGGCTATTCCCGAAAAATTCAGGTTCGCGGAAATTAATCTCAATACCTTTAACAAGCCCGATGCAATTCGTTGGAGAATTATACAAGGTATCAATCATGAACTGGACCTGATTGAACCATACGAGCAGATCAGCCGGGGTTATTCGGAGAACATACGCCGCAACATTTCCAAAGCAGCGAAAAACGGCATTACCATTTCAACAAATGTCAAACCCGAAGAGATAATCACCCTTTTCAGAAGCAACAAAGGCCTAAATATCAGCCATTTGGGCGAATATGATTACAGACGCCTGTTACGACTGATCTACCAATGCCTTCACGATCATAAGGCAATTTGCTATGGTGCTTATACCAGCAACAATACCTTCTGCGCGGGAGCCGTTTTCGTTTTCAGCCACCGGAAAGCCATATTCCTGTTTTCAGCTACCGGAGCGGAAGCGAGAACCACTGGCGCCATGTCATTCCTGATCGACCGTTTTATCCAGGATTCGAGTGGCAATCACCTTACCCTTGACTTCGAAGGATCAAATGATTCCAATCTGGCGAGATTTTATCGCGGTTTCGGGGCTAAAGTTATCACCTACCCTTCACTCAGATTCAATCGCTTGCCCTTGCACCTGAACATGATGATGAAAATTGTCAAAATGCTGAGAAAGATTTACCTGAAAAAATAAATCACCGGAATGTCTTACCAGCCCGCCTTAAACAGAAAGCCCCGTATCTCCGGGGCTTTCTGTTTAAAAATACTGAATTATCTTTATACTACTTCTGATTATTCTGTTTCTGGAAAGCTTCAAAGTCGAAGTGCAGGGTAAACCTGAGTGTATTCTCCAGCGGATTTTTAGCCTGGCCTCCGGTAGGAATCAGATAGGCAAAATCAAGACCGAAAACATTGTAGCGCAAACCGGCACCAAGGGTAAAGAACTTCCTGTTTCCCTTAGTCCTGTCCTCATGAAAGTATCCCCCGCGAATGGCAAACTGCTTATCATACCAGTATTCCACGCCCACGGCAAATGACAATTCACGAATCTCCTCGTTGAACCCGCCGGGTGCATCAAAAAACGACTGGAACATTCCGACCGGTACAGAAACATTGGGATCTTTACCTTTAAAAATCAACTGGTTTCCATTGTCATCGTAAATCGGCTGCCCGGTTGATGAATCGGTAGCATAAACCGGAGGTGTGGGGATCAGCAGTTTATTAATGTCAACCATAAAGGAAAGCCGGTTATACTCATCAATGTCCAGGGTAAGTGAAGGGCCAAAACGGAGATTGGTAGGAATAAAATCGCGCTGCGTATTGTCGTCGGAATAGGAAATTTTTGAACCTATGTTGCTTATATTTAGCCCCCAGGCGAAAAAACCTTCCATATTCTGAAATTCAATGTCGTGACGCGAATAAATGGCGATATCTGCAGCAATGGAGTTGCCGGGTTTGGTGGAAGCACCACCAACGCTCTGCCCTTGTGTCAGATTGGAGTGGATGATGCGGGCGGTTACGGCTCCCGATAAATTTTTTGTCAGCATTCTCGAATAAGATCCGCTGATGGCAAACTCATTGGGCCTGTAATTACCGATTGTAGCGCCCTGAATATCAGTAAATGTAATATCGCCAAGGGAAAAATAAAGCAGGGAGCCGGAAACCACCTGGTTGTTACCTAATTTTTTATATCCGGTAAGGTAGGCAAGGTTAATATCGCTGACAAGGGCCCGCAACCATGGGCTGTACGACAGTGAAAATCCCATCTCATTCTCAATGTATGAATATTTTGCCGGATTCCAGTGCATGGAATTGGCATCGGGCGTACTCGAAACACCAGCCTCTCCCATCCCGCCTGAACGCGCATCTGGAGCTATCTGCAGGAATGGAACCGCAGTGGTGATAGTATTCAAATCCTGTCCAATATAGGTTGTTGATTGAGCATTGATGGATTCAGAAAAAAAAGCAAAAAGGCCGGTAACAAGGCATAATTGCAGAACCGATTTAATACGCATACAGTACTTTTTGATTGAAGTGTGCAAAGTTATTGATAATTTCTAAACGAACGAACGTTAAACAAACGATTACAGCCGGAGTTTATTGCACCGGGTACATTTTTGCAGGATATCAGGTAATAACATCGTAAATGGTCTTTTATTGTTGTTATTATCAATAATTGTAAAATTTTAAAAATCAGGTTTATCTCGCTTAAACCATGAATGACTCCTTTACAATGAAAACCAGCTATCAGAAGAATAATCCGGTCGCACTTAACACAATAGACCAGACTACTACAGAAACACATAGCATAACCAAAGATCCGGCCCTGCCTGACGAATAACGGTAAGTTAAAATAGTCCCCAAAGGTATCGAAAGAAGCACAGGAGTAAGAATAATAATTCCGGCCAGACCATAACGGCGGAAAAACCAAACAATCAACCGGTTGCGGCGGCTGAAATGCCTGCGGGTCAGAGAAGCAGGCGAAGGAGTAGCCTTAAACCCGGAAATATTCCTGAAAACGCTGAAATACATGCGAAAACCAATTCTATCGCTAAAAATCACGTACCTGCTCAAATAATGGAAAAACACAATTCCTGAAATACCTCCCAGACTAGTTATCAGAATGGTATGTATAAATGAATTCCCGAAAATATATGATGCAGGAACGGCAAAGATAAACTTGACAGAACTGATCAGGGCAACCCAAAAGTTGGCGGACAGGTTGCCGCCTTCCATAAGCAATATATCATTCATTTGAGCAAACAAATAGTTCATTTATCAGGTTCATTATCAGTTATATCCGAGGTATTATCCACGTGCGATCATTAACGTTTTTAAACCGCTATTGTTCAACAAAGAAATACCTGAAACAGTAGTCATAACACCTGAAACGGCAAATATCGCTGATGCCGGAGAAGCCACAGATTTTGCAACTGCTGGGAAGCAAATTTTAGCCTGGTACTGATACCGGAATATTATTCTTAAACTAAAATATGTACCGATTATTGTGACAATACCTTCACAATCAAAGAGTTTTCTTGCATAAGCACCTGCTTTTTTCCCTTCCTTTGAAAAGAATTAATAAACTTCATTTTTCGTGCTTCATCTGCCCTTCTGCGCGATAGCGATCATCATGACAACCCATAATAACTTATCTTTGTCCGGTTGAATAAGATAAATGCATGAAACCTCGCCGGATCTGTTTTAGTTTTTTCATTTCACTGCTGATACCAACCCTTTCAAATGCCCAGCAAAGCTATCCTAAAGACGACTTTATAGCACCCGTTGAGTTTCCGATGCTGTTATCAGGGACTTTTGCAGAACTCAGAAGCAACCATTTTCATTCAGGAATAGATATCAGAACGCAGGGTGTTGAAGGAAAGAAAATTCTCGCCTGTGCTGATGGTTATGTTTCGCGCATCAGGATTTCTCCATTCGGATTTGGTAAAACTGTTTACATAACGCATCCTAATGGCTATTCTACAGTATATGCCCACCTTTCAGGCTTCAACCCTGAAATAGCCGCGTGGTCCAGGGCTGAACAATACAGGATGGAACAGTTTGATGTTGATCTTTTTCCTGAAGCCGGACTTATTCAAGTAAAGCAGGGAGATGTAATAGGTTATTCAGGTAATTCAGGCTCTTCGCAGGGTCCACATCTTCATTTCGAAATCAGGGACTCCGGAACAGAACGTCCTGTCAACCCGCTGCTCTTCGGGATTGCTGTAAAGGATTTTACAAGACCCACCATCAATGGAATAAGGCTTTACCCTGAAGGAGCAAACGCGCTGATCAACGGAAAAGCAACTCCCTTCAATCCCGGCATTGCAGGCTGGGGACTTTCTTACCGGTTTTCAAAATCTGACACCATCGAGGTATCCGGAGGTGTTTCATTCGGCATCAACGCGCACGATCTGCTCAGCGGCAGCAATAACAAAAACGGCATTAACCGTATCACTGTATTTAATGGTAATGAAATATTTTTTGAATGGAATGCTGAATCCTTTAGTTTTAGTGAAACCAGATATATCAACAGTTTTATTGATTATGCAACCTATTCATCTTCACGCGAAAGGTTCATGCGAACAAAAGTTGAACCCAACAATAAACTAAGCCTGTATAGAAAAGTGACAGGAAACGGGATACTAAATATCAGGGCTGACATCGTTTATCCGATCAGAATTGAAATCGCCGATGGCTCGGGAAATACTTCAGCGATAAAATTCGTGATAAGAGGGAAAGTTGCACAGAACGGAGTTATAAAACCAAGAATCGACGGGCAGGTATTCAGCTATAAGCGGTTAAACCGTTTTGTAACGCCACATCTGAAAATTTCCATGCCGGGCAGCTGTCTTTACGACAGCATTGTTTTCGAATACAACTCCACCGCTTCCGACGGAAATTCCTGCGCCCCGGTGCACATGATTCACAATGCTGAAACACCGGTTCATGATTATTATGATCTGTCGGTCAGGGTGGATCCGGCATATCAGAAGCTCGCAGAGAAGCTTGTAGTGGTAAGCCTGAGCAGTAATGACAAGCCATCCTCAATAGGAGGTAAATACGAAGGCGGCTATATAAATACCAGGGCCCGCGAGTTCGGCAGGTTTACAGTGATGGCTGATACTGTAGCGCCGGTTATCAAACCACTGAATATAACAAATAACAAAAATGTTGGTAAACAGAATAGTATACGTATAAGCATCAGTGATAACCTTTCGGGTATTAAGTCATACCGGGGCACACTGAACGGTAAATGGATCCTGATGGATTATGACCCTAAGAACAAATTGCTGGAATACAATTTTGATGAATTAATAAATCCGGGAGTTAATGAATTTTTACTGGAAGTTACTGATGATGCAGGCAACAAGAGCAGTTACAATGCTTTGCTCATAAATTGAGACCGTTTCAATTCCGGCAGAACGGCCTCAGGGAACGGATCTGAAATAACAGCAGAAAGAACTTCAAATCCTTATGAGGAAATCAGGGCTGATGGTTACCAGGATACCATGACCAATCTCTCCAAGCCTGACCAAAACCTTCCGGCTGCCTCTGTATTCAACCAGCTCGCCACGCAACCCTATCAAGGGCCCTGCCTGCACTTCTATCGCCTGGCCGGCTTCAATCTTGCCGGAAACGACTTCGAGTTCCATCCCCTGCCCTAACAGCAACCGGATTGCATTAATCTGGGATTCGGGTATCGGTACCGCTCTGTTCTCAAAAGTAATAAAGTGAAGCAGGCCTTCAATCTTCATTACCTTCATAAAATTTTCCGAATTGACTTTAACGAAAATATAACTCTTCAGCAGGGGCTCATCAACCCACTTCATTCTGTCGCTCCACTTTTTCCTGGTTCTTTGCAGCGGGAGGTAAGACTCAATCTCTGCTTCCCTCAGGCGCTGCAGGGCTGCTTTCTCAGCCCTTGGCTTTGTATAACAGGCATACCATTGAGCAATGGTTGATTCTACAATTCTTGCAGGTCGGGCCACGCTTTTCATTATAGGATTGTTTGCAATTGCAAAGATATTGGATTCAGGTGATGATAAATATGCATTCAAACGACTGAACAGAATTTTGATCGATTGCCAGAACTTTCGCTCAAGGTTTCAAGAGCATAAGAGTTCATTCCTACAACCTTACGATCGTATCATGGAATCGACCGGTGAATCGCTCGAAATTACCCCGTGTATGATCTCAAAGCCTGTATAATGAAAGGGAGGCATTTCCCTTACTTCAAAGGACTCTATTGAGCAGCCATCTGGTCCGCTGCGACACCAGTCAACGAAAAAATTCAATTGTTCAGGATCTCCTTCGGCTTCAATCAGCAATCCGCGGTCAATATACATCGCCTTACCCCTGATACCGGATAGTTTTGCCTGCTGAAAGGCCTGATGACGAAATCCGACCCGCTGAACATTTCCGGAAATATAAATCTGAAAACGCTTTTCCATTACTATTTGATTTAATATTTTTTCATTTTACATTAAAGCCTTGAGGATGGAACAAGTTCAGTTGTTAAAGACTCAGGCTGCTGATAGTAGTAAAACGCACATGCAAATAGTGAGACTTATCACCAAAAAGGAATATGATCTGAATTAAATATCACTAACAACATTGAATAAATATTGTTCAGTTTGCCAGAATGGCCGTCATTGTATATTGAAACCAGGCATACAATTGAAGCCAGGCATACATAGGCGGGCCCGGTTTCAGGGTGCTGCATATTCCAGCAACTCGCTGTAAACCCTTGTCCAGCCGATCCATCGCTTTTCTTCCGACATGGACTCGTTATGCCACAAGCTTATAAAACAGCCGTTTACCGATTTCACTTCATCCACCAGGGGTCTGATAAATTCCATGGCCTGCTCAGGGCCAACATTCATGTAATCCCTCAGGGTACCCTCCATCAATGCAAATGGATGCAAAGTGAGGGAAGTTTCTGTTTCTGCTTCAAGGTTATACCATTTAAAAGGTGAGCAAATACCAGCCCTGAAACCCGGTTTTCCGGCAAAGCCAAGGGAGTAATCATCGGTGATGTCAAGGTTGATCAGATTGAGGTATGTCTCAGGGAATGATATCTTGAGAAAATGTTGTCGGCTTGCGGTTATTTCCCTTCTGAGAACAGCCGAAAGACCATCGATCTCGCTTTTTAATAATGAGAGTGACCCGTTGGATGCATAAGAAGGGTGTATTCCAACGGCAGCATGATCTGCAAGTGATTTGAGCAGCCTCCTGAATGAAAGATTACCGGTTGGCGTATTCTTGTCATTCTGACTGTAGGCTGCAAACAAAACGAAATATAACGGCCTGATACTATACTTCTGATGAATCTCATATAAAAAATCAAAAGTGTCAAACGGATCTTTATCCATCCCTAGTAAAACCCGGGTTCTCTTTTTTGCCTCCGATATATTCCCCGAAGAAATGTCCTTCAGGTAACCACCTAAAGTCCTTATCAAACCCTTATGTTTATATGCCCAGGCGGCATCAATATCAATGGTAGGTAAAAACCGGTAGCCAGGGTAGTTGAAAGTAAGGTCCGGAAACTTCAATCTCAGTATTTCTCCAAGTTTCAATGACCAGCGGTTTACCGGGGCAACCTGCAGAAATCCATGCTGAACCGCAATGCCTGCATCGGGAGAAAACCGGCCGTGTTCATCTTTCAGATAAGGCAGATACTCTTCATACCGGCTCACAAGATAGAACGCTGCCGAAAAAGGATCAAAAGGCATATCGGCTGATTTTGCATACACCGGAAAAAAAGCCTTCGACCCTTCATAATCAATAAAGCGGAGCTGATGGCTGTTGATGGATTTTTCGGTCAGTAAACCTGCAGGAGCAATGTGAACTTCATTTTTACCAGCAGGGGCAATAGTATGATAGAATAATTTTGCCCCCTCAAAAGCATGGTACTGCTCCAGATCAGTTGTAATTCTGAATGTAAGGCCCAGCAATTCCCTGAACATGAGCCCCATGATGTAATTCAGGCGGGGGCTTAACACTGGCGTATATATCAACAGGCTGTCACGCATCGGATCGGGAATGCTGATTACTCATAACGAAGTGAATCTACCGGATTAAGTTTTGCAGCCTTGGTGGCCGGGATATACCCTGACACAACAGCAACAGCGAAGCATAGAACAACGCCAAGGATAATCCATGCCCAGGGAATGATAAAACCTGAGCCGATCAGCGCCGATAATACATTCCCGATGCTGATTCCGAAGACAATCCCGACAATTCCACCAATCTGACCGATTACAATGGCTTCAGCAAGAAACTGGTTTCTGATGGTGCGGCTGGTGGCTCCCATGGCCTTACGAATGCCGATTTCACGGGTCCGCTCCGTTACAGATACAAGCATAATATTCATCAGTCCGATGGCAGCCCCGATCAGGGTAATAGCCCCGATGATTGTTGCGGCAAGCCGGAGATACTTAAGGTTTTCAAAAAGCATTTCGGCCAGATTGTCGCTCTTTTCAATTTCAAAACTATTCTCCTGTCCTGCCCTTACTTCGCGTATTACACGAAACAATCCTGTTGCTTCCCCGATCGCGGCATCGAGCTGCGTCGGATTCTGAACCATTACATTAATGGTAAAAGTCATTCCTGACCGGGAAAACTCCTGCCTTACATTCGAAATCGGTATTAAACAAAGGTTGTCAGGGTTAAAGCCCAGACTTGAGCCTTTGGACTTCATCACTCCGACCACCCTGTATTTTCCAGGCCCTATATTAACAACCTTGTCAAGCGGGTTTTCGCCTGATTTAAACAGTTTGCTGACAACGCCTGCACCCAGCACCACCACATGTGAACCATAATTTACTTCATTTGCCGAAAGATTCCGGCCTTTTTCCAGTTCATTGCCTGAGGTTGCCAGGTAATTTTCATCCGAGCCCACCACCGGAACATTTGGATTGGTCTTTAAAGACCCGTACTTCAGTGTTGCGGTATTGGTTGCATAAGTAAAAACGGATGTTACCGCCGGGAAATCATACACCTCCTTGAATTCCATGGCTTCCTGCCAGGTGATCGTCCTGTAATTCCGCGGGAGGGTGGACCTGTTGCCCATCTGCACCCTCATGCTGCGATTCCTGATCGAAAACGTGTTGGCCCCCATCATCATAAAATTCTCGTTAAGAAAGTATTTGATGGAATCTATTGAAGTAAGAATACCAACCAGGGCCATGATACCGAACGCTATGATCAGCACAGTGAGTATGCTTCGAAGAAGGTGGCTGCGGATGGAATCCAGGGATATCCTGATGTTTTCTTTCAGCAGATTGGTCATGCCCGATATTTTTTTTTACAAACTTACGTTGAAAAAGTCAATTAATCCCTTTGATGACATTATATCTTATCAGAATCAGACAGGATCCATACAGATATCACTGGCAAAACAATTCCTCTGCCAGCAACAATAAGTAATCTATTTTATCAGTATACGCAGCAGCGGGAGCAAAAACAAGAAAAACACTTCCGGGAACAAAGTATGGGGCATACCGGAGAAACACAGGAACCAACACCTGAAGTGCTGTTAAAAATAACGAATCTGAAAAAGATTATATCTTACTACCGAAAGCCAGATCTCCGGCATCGCCAAGGCCTGGCACGATATAAGCCTGGGCAGTAAGTTCATCATCAATGGCGCCAAGCCATAATGTGACGTCTTCAACCGGCAGGTATCTCTTGATATAATCCAGACCCTGCGTACTGGCAATCAGCGTAACGATGTGGGTGTGAGAGGGTTTTCCCTTGGCCAGCAGGGCCTTGTAGCTGAGTACCAGCGAAGCACCGGTAGCAAGCATCGGATCGGCGAGAATCAGCACCCTGTTGGTGAGATCGGGACATGAAACATATTCAACCTGTATCTCAAAACGGCCATCTTTGCTGTGTTTTCGATAAGCCGACACAAAGGCATTCTCTGAACGGTCAAAAACATTCAGCAATCCTTTATGCAGGGGCAATCCCGCCCGAAGTATGGTTGCCAGCACCGGTGAATGCTTTAATACAGGAACCTCTGCAACTCCCAGTGAAGTAACTACCTCACGGTTTTCATATTCTAACTGCCGGCTGATCTCATAAGCAAAAACCATTCCCATCCGTTCCATGTTGAACCGAAAACGGAGGCTATCCTGTTGTATCACGGCATCCCTGATTTCAGATACATATTGATTGAAAATGGAATTCTGAGCACCCAGATTTCGAACCATGGCGAAGGATTTGTTGTTTTTATAAAAGAAACAGACTTTGCGCACAAATATAGGAATTAATATTGCATTGCAGCAGCATAAATATCAGAAACTTAATGTTCGCAAAGTTTGAAAGCCGGGCTATACCAATGGTTTATCCGAATCCGGAAAGACTTCGTCCGGTGCTGCTACCGGCTAATTCAGAATAATGCGATGCCAGATTGAAAATCATTCAGGTTGTAATACGAAATGAGCCCCCCATATCCGGAGGGCTCATTTCGTGAGCAGGTTAAACAATTTATCAGGCAATCCGCGATTTGCCCTGATTCACAATTTGCTTATTATCCAGATGCCTGTGCCTTTTCTGAATGGAAACAAGGACAAAAGCAATAATGGTCAGAATGGTGCCTGAAAAAATCAATAAACCAAACAATTTCATAGTTCCAAGGGATTGGAATCTCCAGGCCAACAGGACAAAGACAATATTAAACATCATCAGGATATAAGTTGATTGCAGGTGATTAAAGCCCAACTTCAGCAATATGTGATGCATATGGGCTCTGTCCGGTGCAAACGGGGTGCATTTTGTATAAATTCTTACAACAAACAGACGCAGGGTATCGTAAAGAGGCACCATCAGTATTGCAAATGAAAAGGCCGGAGCTGCTTCCATATTTCTAATGGGGCTGCCGGGGACATTCATCTCATTAAATCTGACGGTAAATACAGCCAGGATAAAGCCCAGTAACATAGAACCAGTATCCCCCATAAATATCTTGTACTTTGAATCAAGGAGGTTGTACCTCAGGAAGGCAAAAAGCACGCCTATCAGGCTCAGGGCCATTACCACCATGCCGGTTTGCCCGGCCTGATAAAACCATTCGCCAAAAAAAACCGAGGAGACGATGGCGAGACCGGCTGCCAATCCATCGATACCATCGACCAGATTGAAAGAGTTGATAATAACTATAAAAACGAAGAGCGTAACCAGAACACTCCATAAGTAGGATATTTGATTAATCCCGAAAAGGCCATGCAGGTCAGTAAAACGTAAATCACCCAATAAAATAATAATTAAGCCTGCAATTATCTGTCCATAGATTTTTTTAAGTGGCGATAGTTCCAGCACATCATCTTTCAGCCCAAGAAAAAAAATAACCATCGCACCTGCGACGGTGACCGGGGAGAGCAGGTTGTCTGATGAAAGGTTAAAAGCCAGTACTGCAATAGCAAATCCGGCAAAAATCGCGATGCCGCCAAGTGTAGGCACTTTGCCCTTATGTGAAGTACGGTGGTTAGGCTCATCAACAAGGTTTTTCCGTCTGGCCACATCAATAATTACCGGTATAAAACGGTAGGCAACGAAAAAAGATATCGCAAGCGCGGCAAATATTCTGAATCCTGGCAAAAATATCCATTCCTGAGGATGTGGCATAATAACAACTTAATATTTCAAGATTTGTGAACGAGGCCTGTGGCTGATACCCCTGAAGTTTTCATAGGCTACCGAACATCACGCCATCAATAATTATTAATTATCATTTCCATTAAAAGTAACTCTTTGCATTCTAACAATTTAGTTCCTGCAAATACCCGGCAATGGTGTATATTTTCCGGTCAACTTTGTTTTATCGCGGTGTTATAAGATCGTTCACCGGTCTAAGCAAAAACACTTATATCCTGTGGACGTAGGCTTTACTCCAATCGTTCTGATCAATGGCTTTACCTATATCAACAAAATCAAATTCGCTGATCAGCCGGGCCAATTTTCCAAGGCTTCCATGTAAACCGTAATACGATTTAAACATTCGTAAGGGTGTCAGCCCGGGCAACATTTTCTGGCCGGGATCAAAATCTCTCGGATGAAAGTAAGACATAACATAAGAGCTTCTGTTAGTCAATCTTCTGATTATTTCATAAGGCAATAGCCTGAAATAACCTCCGCCTGAGAAAACAACCCTGTGATTGAAGAATTTCGCCGTATTCAGGGGAAACTCGTAGAGTTGCATCCCACCGGCTTCAATAATACACGGCTGATCAACCGGGAATGAAGGAAATCCTCCGTGGGCCCGGGAAGTCGGAAATATTGAAGCATCTGCAATAATCCCCTGACGCATCAGCTCCTCCAACGCCCATATGGTATCAGACACAATTGAAAAGCCCGGCGCGCGGTACATCCTGACAGGTTTACCGGATAAACCGGAAACTTCACCGCATGACCTTTTGAGGTCTTCACGAAACTCCATCCTCGACTGCTTTGAAATAAGGGAATGGTCCCATGAATGAACCCCAAGCTCATGGCCGGCCTCTGCTATTCTTCTGATCACTGAAGGCGAATGCCTTGCAATCCAACCCATTACAAAGAAGGTTGCCTTAACCCCCGATTCGTTGAGAAGCGTCAGTATTCTTTCTGTATTGGCTTCCAGACGTGGTTCAAAACCAACCCATTGATCCGGCCTGCTGGTCGATTTAAGTTCAAGGAGATGATACCACTCCTCGATGTCAAAAGTCAAAATCCGCAAAAATCAGACAATCAACCTATTGATATTCGAATATCGATTATTCAATGATGCCGGCATTGATCAGCTTTCCGCTTCTTCGGAACTTCTCAACCCACAAGACCCAGAGGAAAAAGATGATTACATAGAAGAAAGGGCGCAATATCCACTCATGGACAAAGTCCCAGTGCTGTGGGATCCAAAGCGCCACCAGAGACAGGCAGACAATCCGGAAAACATTGGCCAGAAACATGGTAAAAAAACCAAACGGGATATACCAAAGTTTATGGATCCATGGCCCAGGAAATAAAATAAACAAAACGGCCACCTGATAAAACTGTTTTAAACCGGAACACCCCTCATCAATGGCAACAAAAGCACCATTTGAAAACCACATGGTATTCGGCGCTGAAGTCAATACCTCCAGCCCAAGGATATTTCTGTTAAACCACAATGAAATTATATAGACCTTTCCGGCCAGCCAATCGGCGGATCCGATGATGAAATTAAAGGATTCGAGCCAACCGTAGAATGACCACCAAAGTTCATGAAAAACAAAGGTAATTATAGCAAATATTGACACATCGACCAGCGCGTGCAATTTATGCTTTTGAACAAACCGGTCGGCAGCTGAGTAGATCCTGCCTAACATAGATTGGAATTAAATAATGTGCCTGATTAAAAGATCCGTGAATTGATCATGAGCATCGATAAAACACCGGTAACCGGATCAATAAAACTTCCCGGCAACCATCGGCCCCAGCCACCTGATGATAAAACAGGGAGAAATCTTCCAGAGAAAACTCAGGATCTTCCGGTTGGGCATCGGAATTTTCATAGGTCCTATCCTGTACTGATCATTTCGAAGCGGATAAGAAAAACTCCAGTAAAGGGTGGTATTTTTCACGCCCCATTGCTGTTTATAGAAATGCGGCCCTGAATCCTTTGTACTCCTGCCAAAACTGAATACCCTGCATCCCCGTTCAATGGAAAGACGGATACACTCCCACCACAGAAAATATGACGTGTAAAAAGGATTGTAATCTTCAAGCGTTGAAAACCAGCATGTTTCGGCAAATTCACCTTGCTTGAGCAAAATAGCGCCGCCAATGGCTTTCCCATGGTAAAGGGCGATCAGCACACTGGCATCCCTGCCAAAGGCTGTAACCACCTTTGAATAAAATGACTTTGACATTGCCGGGGCCCCCAGCCGGTGCATATTGTGTGAAAATACCCCGTAAAACCTACCAATCAGCTCATGCCCGCCAACCTCAATTTTAATCTCCCGCGATACAGACTTGTGAAGCTTTCGCCTGAGGTTCGAGCTGAATCTTGCCAACTGCTTCTCGACCGTATTTTCCAAAGGAAGCCAGGAAACAACTTTAACAGTATGGAAATGCTCTGATACCGGTTTAAGCATACGCACATGCCATTGAATGCCGGGATCATTGCACTTCAGCTTTCCTTCCTCCAGCGTAAATTCCGGATGCTTCTCAACCAGTTCAGGCTCCTGAGCCGAAAAACAAGCATAAGAGAAATAGGGCATCGATACGAGAATGTCATCCATATTTACCATCATCACGTACCGGACACCGGAGGGCGTTTTCACCCTGTACCAGCCAACCGGCCCTGCATGCTGATAAATCATCGGCCATTTAACGCCCATATTCAATAGAGGTTTGCTACAAAATTAAGATTTAAATGATCCAGAATATACATCATTTTGCGGTTTTGTCATTCATCAGCATATTGAACGACATAGCCATAACTTCACGGAAACTGCCAGCGATTATCGTATTACTCTTCCACTTTCCCGAAAACAGGCAAGGGCGGTAAATCGCTGAACCACCTGAACGCCCATGTATTTTCAGGAAAAAAGATCACTGCAGCCGTTAACAGGACAATCAACAGATCTGTCCTGAATCCCTGATGTTCGCGGTACCATCTCTCCAATGCACCTTTGTAAGGAGCGATATAAAACCGGTCATACTCGTGGGGGTCCATTCCGGTGTTCTCAAAATACTGCTCCTCATCCCTGAAAACGATGGAAGCGATACCGGTCAATCCGGGCTTGCACCGGTAAAACTGGTCCTGAATTTCAGGAGAGAACTTCAGGAAATCCACCTCCATCAGCGGCCGGGGGCCTACCACAGACATTTCTCCCAGGAATATGTTAATCAACTGCGGTATTTCATTGACCTTTGAGCCCCTCAGGTATTTTCCAAGCGGTGTTAAACGCCAGTCATTCTTCAGGGTAATGCTTCCGGTGCCAAGCGAAGGACTTGCTTTGAGCATAGTGGCAAATTTCCATATCCTGAACTTTTTGTTTTTATAGCCTCTCCGCTCCTGAAGATAAAAAATATAACCTTCGCCCGTCAGCTTCAGCGCAATGGCCAGCGGTATAAAAAAAGGCAGAAATAACAGGATGCCCAGCGTGGAAAACAGAATATCGCCGGATCTTTTGATGATTTTATACATATTGCTACATTTTCTGGTCCAGATTTTTCCCGGTTTCTATATGATGAAAACCAGGCAGGAAAGAGGTCATCACCTTGACTATTTCAGCTTTTGATAATCCCGGGGTTTGCATCACCCTCTTAAGTTCACCGACCATATTCCGTATCTCATCCATCGAACGGCGAGGGGCATTTTTGATGATCCCCAGAGAACTGAATGTTGAGAGATCAAGCTCCTCCCCTTCCGTAAAGAACTCTTCAAAAGTTTTTTCTCCGGAAGTATCTGATTTAAAAAAATAGACCGGATAGCTTTTTGAATCGGCCTGCATGATGGACGCTTCATAGCGGGCTTCTTCCTCACTTGCACATATCCTGGTATCAAACCCCTGCTGCTTCAGAAATTCAATGGTAATGTCTTTAAAATTCATCATCTGTTCTTCATTCAGCTTTGGAAAGAAGATTTCACCGGTCTTACCCAGAATACAAGCCATCAGACAAATCTGGCCGGACTCTTCAGGAGAGACAAAAAACCTTCTGATATCTGAAGGACAGGAAAGCGGCTGATGTTTCATCATTCGCTCGAGATAACCCGCAAGCAGACTTCCGTTGGAGAAGGCTACATTGGCAAACCTCGCTGTGGAAACCGGGAAACGGCCGGCGTATGCCATAATCACCTCTTCCATGATTTTCTTACTGGCTCCCATTATATTAACCGGATTGGCAGCCTTATCCGTGGAAACGCAGAAGAAATGCTCAGGGGGGGATTCAGCCAGCTTGCCTAAGAGCTGCTCGGCCTTAATAATATTGTTTTCGAGCAATGCGATCACCGAAAACTGGTCTTTTTCGCTTCTCACATGCTTGTGCGCCGCAAAATTGGCTACAATGTCGAAGGGACCGGCATCCTGCAATATTTTATCAAAAACCGGATTGGAAAAGTTTATCGGATAGGTTTTATAATCATCCGGAACCCTCATACCCAAAGTACTTCTGAGATCGCGCGTAAGTTCGGTGAGGTAGTTCTCGCTCAGATCAACCACATATAGCCTGGCCGGATTGAACTTCAGCAATGCCCGGATAAAAGAGGATCCGATGGTGCCACCACCCCCGATAACCAGCGCCGACTTTCCTTCTATCTGCAATCTGAGCTGGTTTTCGTACCGCAACAGATCATCCTGAAAAAAACTCTTCTCCCGGAAGGTGATATGTTTAGCAATAAAAGCTTCTATGTTAATCATACAGGCTATCTTTAATGTTTTAGAATGTTTCGGATGGCGTCAACAACAGTTTTCCGATCTTCATCCGCAATGTTAGAACTGGATGGAAGGCAAAGTCCGTTCCGGAATAACCGTTCGGATGTTCCATCTGTATATGCCGGTGCATTTTCAAATACAGGCTGCAAGTGCATGGGCTTCCACAATGGCCTGGTTTCTATGTCGAGCCGGGCCAACGCATCATATAAAACTTCACGGGTGATGCCTCCTGTCCCGGCCGGGTCTACCACAATGGTAGTCAGCCAATGGTTTGAAAAGTACCGTTCATCAGGTTCATTCTGAAAAGCAATACCGGGAATACCGGCCAGCATTTCACGGTAGTAAAAATAATTTTCTCTTCGCTTGGCGATCCTGTCAGCCAGCACTTCCATCTGCCCCCTGCCTATACCTGCGCAGATATTGCTCATCCTGTAATTATATCCGATATGGGAGTGCTGGTAATGTGGAGCCGCATCACGCGCCTGTGTAGCAAGAAACAGCGCCTTTCTGCAATATTCGGGGTTTGCTGAAACCATAGCACCGCCGCCCGAAGTGGTAATAATTTTGTTTCCGTTAAAGGAAAACACACCTATTTCCCCAAAAGTCCCGGTGCTTTTGCCGTCGAAGGTAGATCCGAATGACTCTGCAGCGTCTTCTATCACCGGAATCTGATATTCATTGGCAACAGCCATCAGTATATCCAACTGGGCCGGCATACCGTAAAGATGCACCAGAACAATGGCAGACGGCTTTTTACCCCTTGAAATGCGATCTTTTATCGCAAACTCAAGTAAATCAGGGCTCATATTCCAGGTCAGGTCCTCTGAGTCTACAAAAACAGGGGTAGCGCCCTGGTAGGCTATCGGGTTTGCCGAAGCAGAAAAGGTAAAGGACGAGCAAATCACTTCATCCCCCTGCTTAACCCCCTGCAGGATTAATGCCAGGTGAATGGCGGCTGTCCCTGATGAAAGGCAGGTGCAATGGCCCGCTCCGGTCATCCGGACAATATCCTCCTCCAGCCCCGTAACGTTGGGCCCAAGGGGAAAAACATGATTTTTTCTGAAAGCATCTTCGATGTATTTCATTTCTTTCCCACTCATATGGGGAGAGGAAAGCCAGATTTTTTCTTTCATTTCTGAATCAGTTAAAGTATTCTTCTTTTAGTTTTTTACCGAAAATGGTAAAGATAATAATCCTGAGATCAAGGCCGAATGACATATGTCTCACATAATTATTATTGATCCGGACCTTCTCCGGATACAGCACTTCATCATTGTACTTTACCGGATCATCCTGCAGGGCCAGCAATTCCTCCTCGTTGGAGAACTTAAGGCTGGCGGCACCGGTAAGGCCCGGCCTGATACTGAGCAATAACCTGTCCTCACCTTCCAATTTATCAGCGTAGCCAGGCACATCCGGTCTTGGACCTACGAAACTCATATCCCCCTTCAGAATGTTCCACAATTCAGGCAATTCATCCAGTTTATATTTTCTGAGCACGGCACCTAAAGGGGTGATCCGACGCTCCCCTTTTACTGATACTGTGCTTCCGCTGTGGTTGATGGTCATGGTTCTGAATTTGATCATTTTGAACAACACAGCATCTTTGCCAACACGCATCTGCTGAAAGAATATTGGTCCCGGCATTTTAATTTTAATCAGTAACGCAACAAAGATAAATAATGGCATGAATACCATTAATCCAAACAGGGAAGCAAAAATGTCAAACAAACGTTTCAAAACCATTTTTCAGCAGATAAGGTTAATGATTGGCATTCAATAAAAAATGAATATCAGATTCTAAACTGATCAATAAACAAAAAACTCAGTATCTTGACATACTCTGTAAGAACATACTGAATATCTTCCCGACTTTTCCACCATCTGGCAGCATTAAATGTTGACTTTTCACCTGGACTTGTATAAATTACCACAGGAACTTCATAATGCTTCAATATTTTACTGAATATCATTGATGCACGCCTGGGATGAGAAGGTGAAGAAACTAAAATCAATGTATCGACGGAAGGATTGGATTTTATGAAATCTTTGATTATCAACGCCTCCTGAATTGTACTTCGTGCGGAACCTGGCAATACATTAATAAATTCTTCATTGATGCCTAAATACACCAGGGCATTATAACACTGATCTGTATTACTGACTATCGGAGATCCACGTTTCCTGAGGTCATGAAAGCCCTCCATACTTTCTTCAACAAGAATAATCCGCCTGCCCAAACCCTGTTTGTATATGAGTTCTGTCTGCAAAACCCTGTCGGGAATGGATCCCATCAATAAAACAATTGCATCAGCCCGGAACAGTTTATCTTTCTTTACCAAAAAGTTACCTGCCTCCAGTAACATAAGAACTACAGCTACCACAATTAAAACAAAGAACAGAAAAAATTTATATCTACGCTTAATCCCAGCCATTTTCACTAATAAATCAGGTAAAAATTTTCCTTAGAAGAACCATTGTTTTGTTGACCGAGTAGCCTGATTCTTTTAAAGATTCATTTAACTCCGCAATATTCAGGCAACTGGTAACTGCTTCAATATAGCTAACTTTTTGATTTATAAGAAACTCCAGAACACCATTTTCCAGCATGACACTGAACTTCTGAAATTCTCTGTTCTCTGCAATATAACTGTAGAAATACAACACATGTGATTTACTGATGTACTTTCCTGTTTTGAATGCCACCAATTCACCGGTGTTATTATTTATAAGTCCTAAAGCGAACACCTCAGGAAAACTCATAAAGGATTTTCTGATATAAAGTTCCAGCCTTTTCTTTGCAAAGCCATCCGGAATGGTCGGGTCAATGGAAAACCGGTCATCTCTTTTGCATTGATTTAAAATAATCAGTGCATCCTCAATGCGTTCCTCACCATTAATTAATTCAATTTTATAGGGATAGTATGATTTGGACGAAACAAAAAGATTTGCAGTCCTCAGATATCTGAAAAGTCTGAATTCCGCAAATCTGAATCCTGAATCCTCATAGCTGTTGATATTCTTCAGGTCATCAGAATCAAGCATGATCTGTATATATCCGGGATTGTACTTTTTAATAATTTCATCTTCAGATACTGAATAATCAATTGCTGAAATGTTATCCCCGAGGCTGAGCACTTTTCTGTTCAGCAGTTCAGACTCTACTTCCAACTGGCAAACTTCTATCATTCAGAATATTTTAATATAAATATGGAACAAGCATAAGTGAACCATTGTCCGCAGTGTATCATTTAAACTTAAATGATTATCATGGCTATTTTGGCACCGCTATTACCTTCTCTTTAAACCGGTAAAATACTACTTCATCGTTGCTGACATTTTTATCGAGAACCATCCCGGCCATTATTTTATTGTTGTTTCCAACCTTAATTCCCGGAATTGTGGCACTGTTTATTCCGAACAGATTTCCATTGCCAATTTCGGTGAATCCTGAAAAGCAAACATTGGGACTTATGAAATTAAATGCCCCGACTTTTGTATCATGCCCTAAACTGCATCTGGAATTCAGCATTGTAAAATCTCCGACTTTTGCATTAGGGCCAAGATTTACCATCGGACCAATAACAACTCCTTTCCCAAGGGAGGCACTATCAGAAATATAAGCAGTACGATGAATTAATGAAATAAATGAAGCTCCGGCAGCAGTGTATTGGTCAACGAAAAGTTTCCGGTAAGTAAGATTTGCGATCCCCATCAGGTATTCAACATCTGTTCTTACTATGTGATCCCTGACGCCTCCGATCAGCGGAGCACCAAATTTATAATTGGCATAGTTCAGGGGATTATCGTCAAGGTATCCGATTATTTCCAGCTCTTTTACTCCAGTAACTTTTTCGTTATAACGGATATAATCGTCCAACTCGGCCCCATGTCCGCCAGAGCCAATTATTATGATTTTCTTCATATTAAAATTTCAGTTAATCCTAAAAACGATCAATAACAAGCGTTTCAATGACCCTATGCTTTATCTGGCTGTGTATCCACCGTCTATTATCAGATTTGAACCTGTAACCCACCTGGCCGCATCTGATAACAGATAAACACAGGCATTTGCAATGTCTTCAGGCTTTCCAAGGCCAAGCGGATGCAACGCTGTTATCTTGTTCAATGATTCTTCATCCTGGCTGTATATAGCCTTTTGCGACATCGGCGTGACAACTACGCCGGGCGAGATTGCATTAAACCGGATTTTTTTTGAAGCGAACTCCAATGCCATTGATTTCGCAGCCGGAATCAGGGCGCCTTTCGCAAGGCTGTAAAGCGTTTTCCCCGTCTCACCCACAATACCCATCACCGATGAAAACAGGATAACACTCCCGCCTTCATTGCTGACATTCGCTTGTTTTGAAAATAGTTTCGACATTTGAATGGCTGAATAGACGTTTGTTCTAAAAAACTCATCCAGTTTATCGTTTGATATGAGTTTTAATGGAAGCGTGGTTGAAATACCAGCCGCATTAACCAAACCGTGCAGTTTGCCCATATTCACAACTGCTTCTTTAATGGCCGCTTCAATACCTGACAGTTCAGCCAGATCGACAGAATAAACCAGGTGACTTTCAGGTGATTGCATTAATGACAAGGTCTCCTTCAACCTTTCATTATTGCGTGCGATGAGAACCACTCTTGCTCCCATCTGGCTGCAGATCACCGCTGTTTGCCGTCCAATACCTGATGAAGCACCGGTAATAACAATGTTTTTCCCAACAAGGCTGAAAGGATTCTCCATTATTCCTAAATTTCAGAAATCTTACCCAACCAGGGATTGTCAATAGTCAAAATGGCTGTTCCCAAAGATAATCCTACCCCAAAACCGGAGATTAAAATCTTATTTACCCCAGAGAGTTTTTCATTAAGCTCAGAAACTATGGTAATCGGAATTGAGACTGAACTGGTATTTCCAAACTTCTGCAGGCTGAAAGGAACTTTATCTGCGTCGAGCTTAAGTTTTCTGTTCAGGTGTTCATTCATAAACTTATTTGCCTGATGGAAAACAAAATAGCCTACCTGCTCTTTCTCAACGCCGGCAAACTGAAGGGTCCTTTTGATTGATTTAGGCACTTCTGTTATCACAAATTCAAATACTCCTGCCCCATCCATATATCCTTGTTCATCACTGTATATGCGCCCATTTTCACGCTCGCGCTCAATAAATGATTCCGGATTTGAAGGATACCTGTAACCACCTGATTTAATTGATATATAGTCACTTTTTGCTCCGTCTGAATCCAGCACAAACCATGATTGCCCGTACTTTTCATTTTTGTCAACAAGGCAGGCTGTACCGGCATCACCGAAAAGAAAACCGGTTTGCCGGTCTTTGAATGAGTACACCTTTGTTCGGGTTTCACCGTTTAACAAGAGCACTTTCCTGACTGAATCCTGCTGAAGGAGGCTGTATGCCAGGTTTAAACCCACAACAAAACCTGAACAACCGAGATTAATATCAAATGCCAGACATGATTTCGGCAAATTCAACCGGTGCTGAAGTATGATGCCTGTGGCCGGCATCCTGAAATCCGGAGTTTGAGAAACAAAAATAAGGGCATCAATCTCCGCACGATCGATACCCATTTCATTCATGAGTTGTTCCGAAGCCGCGAAGCATAGGTCAGAAGCGCAGGTAGCATCATCAGCTACCCTCCTCTCAAGAATACCGGTCTTTTCCACGATAGCCCCGGCATCCTCTATGGTAAAATTTTTATTATCAGTCAGATTACGGTAGATCTGTTTAGGCACTGCGGCCGCAAGGCCTGCAATACCAACGTTGGTATAGGTAAAGCTTGCCATAGAAAGAATGTTTATGAATTAGCAGCGATGTAGTCAATGATATCCTTCACCGTTTTCATCTTTCCGAATTCTTCACGGGGAATAACAATACCATATTCTTCATCCACAAATGAAATTACGGACAAATATGCCAGAGAATCCCAATTTTCATATTCTCTGAAAATGTCGTTTAACTTAACAGGTTGCTCCATTTCAAGGAGTTCTGTAAATTGTTCCAAGAATTTTGTTTCCATATTACATGGTTTTTGAGTGTTGATATTATCAATTCCAAAGAATTACTTGTCTTGCTCTTCAATAAAATTCCCCTTGAAAGCTTCAGCTGTAACTTCACCTTCCTGATTGACACCTTCTCTCAGAATGACCTTCCTCACCGTCAATAACAATATTTTTATGTCAAACAACAAACTGACATTTTCAACATAAAAAACATCGTAAGCAAATTTTTGATCCCAAGTGAGCTTGTTGCGACCGTTAACCTGCGCCCATCCGGTAATTCCAGGCTTAACCATATGGCGGCGGGATTGGAATTCATTATAATATGGCAAATACTTTACCAATAATGGTCTGGGGCCAACAATGCTCATTTCTCCATGCAAAATATTGAAAAGCTGAGGGAGTTCATCAAGGGAGCTTGCCCGAATCAACTTGCCGATTCTAAGCAACCGCTGAGCATCAGGCAGCAATTCTCCGGACTCACTTTTTTCATCATTCAGGGTTTTAAACTTAATCATTCTGAACACTTTGCCATCCTTACCCGGACGTTCCTGAACAAAAAACGGATTTCCCCGATTAGCAACAAACAGGATTATTGTCAACAAGACAAAGAATGGAGAGAAAAATCCTATAGCCAGCAAAGCAATGCAAATGTCCAGGGGTCTTTTAACGTACTTGAAGTAAGTCGAGTTCATTTCTTAAGTTTATTCAATAATTCTGATGATCATGAAAGCTTCGGCATAATGATAGCCCACAGTTGATCCTCTGAATCTCGAAAGTGCTTCGAGGGCTTCAAGTGAACGAGAACTGGGATAATCCCTGAGTTGGCTTTTAAAGCATTTCATTGCTTCAATCTTTGTTTGGAAAAAATCTGATATATCCACAAAAAAATTAGGGATAAAAACGTCATTACTGAAGGGATGCGCCCATTCCGTTTCAGAAAGTGTTTCAAAACAGTAAATTTCCTTAACTGTATAATTATTGATCGGCCGGGCTGCCACCATGGCGGCATTAAACACCACTTTATGATCGTTATGTATATCCCCATTATGGGGCAAAAACAGGATATTGATCTGCAATTCCTTCAATATTTTCTCAATCGCCCGTGCCATTTCTGCCAATGAAACGGTATCGAGTTCAGGGGCAGGGAAATCGAGAAAACGTGTTTCCTCTACACCTATAATTCTTTGCGCTGCTTTTGCTTCACGCCTGACATTTTCAATCCGCTCGTGACCATAGAGTTTAGGCGTGCCCCGCGTCATAATAAGAACAAACACTTTATTTCCATTTCCGGCATACTTGGCCATTACTCCTCCGCAACCAAGAACTTCATCATCAGGATGAGGTGCAATAATTAAAATATTTTTACCAGTTTTCATATCATTATTTTATTAATCTTACAATCTTCGTTCGCAACGACATTTCAGCAAAGGTAATAAAACTGTATCCGGCATTTTTAAAGGCTTTTTGTGCAGCAATATCATCTTCAGTGGTATATGTCCAGATTGTTTCACTTCGTGGATATAACAAAGGAACCAACTCAAGCACCTTTGAAAAAACACCTTTACCACGAAATGATGCATGCGTAACACATGGCCCCACTTGCACATCGCCTTTCCTCATGAAAGGAAAGCGAAATACTTTAGGCGTAAGGTAAGAATAATGAACGACAAGTTTTTCATCCATTAAAATTAAAATGCTGAAGTTCCCTCTGCTAAACAAATACCATAGGAAATTGACCTTCCATGATAAACCATATCTGCTAAAATTTCCAAATCCAGGCTTATACTCTATAAGTTTAAAACCTATATATTCATTAGGCCAACCAACCAGATCAATGGATGAAGAAGATTTTGAATATACAAGTAATTTCCTTTTCATAATACAAATATTCAGTCTATTCCTTTTTGAAGGATTTTAAGCACTGCTTTACAGACCTTATCCAGCTCGTTTACTCCATATCGCTGATCAACAGGCAATGGCACCATGAAGCGCGACAACCAACCTTCAATTGTTTCACTTTCTACTTCATTTAAAACCGAATTCCATCTTCTTCCAGTATATATTTGTTTTTTTGCCAACTTTTCAACCAAAGAATCATTTTCAACTACTAGTGGATAAAACATTGGCACACAGGTCTCATCATAATTAATCGAAACATCAAGTAGATTTACATTTTTATATTGTTCATGCGCATATTGAAAATTTTTCCGACGGATATCTCGAATACGCTGATAATTGATACCGCCTAGAAGAGCCCTTGTAAGGTAAGACATTCTGAGTATATCCGAATTATCAATTCTTTCTTCATTCCTCATTCTTTCCTGATATGAAGCATTACAGCCAATTTCGTAACGTTGGAATAAAAAACCAGCGGTTGAGGCTGAATAATCTAATAAATATTCATTTGTTAAGTCAATGGCGTTTGGTCCAACAACATAACAACCATCAGGAACGCCGAAAAACTTACGCGCTGAATAAACATTAAAACAACCTTCAATTGGTGGATTGTAAAAAGCAGGTCCATTATCAATTATAACGTTTTGAAATTCCTTTAGAATATTTTTAAAAAACACGTTTGAAAATATCCCAAAATAATTAACTAGTAACACCGCACTTCTTTCTACCTGTCCATCCAGCTGAGGCTCAAATGCTTTATTAAGGAAGTACTTGTGAATTTTCACACCCTTTTTGCTAAGAAAACTGTTTACAGTAGGGCACTGATAATAGGGTATATAAATTTCGTTGCATTGCATTATTTGCAGTGAATGATAAACTCCTGCCCGAGCCGAGTTTAATCTTGCAACATAATCATTATCAGGGAAATACTCTCCTGTTTTTTCAATGTCAAGTTCAAGAAAACTACCTATCTCCATAAAAACTAACTTTGATTTGATAAAACTTGTTCCCAGTTATATCCACAATTCATCAAATAGTCTAAAATAGTAACATTTGATTGAAAATCGCCCCATAATTGCGGGTAACTGAAGATTTTAAAACCGGAGTATCTGAGCTCAAGTCCCCTCTCTTTGAAACTTTCTTCATTCTGATATGATTTTGCCCCGGTTCCCGAATAATATACTTTCCCATTGAGTGCCACACAAATGTCTATGATTTTTTGCTCCCTCATTGAGTGAAAATTCAATGCGGAGGAATTTATAAATTTAGTGGTTATTCCCATTTTTTTACAAATAAACTCTATAATTTCCCGGTTAAAATGTGCTAAATTTTTATAATCAGCATTGTATAATTTCTGAATATCATGATATACTTCATCAAAAAAAGGGCTCCTTCGGTAATTGGCAATCAATGTTTTAAAATGTTTATCTTTCCAGTTAAGGTTATAATTTATTTGAACCTGATTTATATTTTCCTTGAACTTTTTATGTACCGGTACTTTTAACCTGAAGGAGCCTTGCGAAGTTTTGATATAATGATAATTATGCATTCCCTGATTTGAAAACTGAACATCATCCAAAAAAACAAAAATATCAGACTGATGGATTTTATAAAAGTATCCCAGCCATGGCATAAAATTGGGCTGATGAATAGAAATAATGTTTCCGGTCATATATATTCAGTCACCTTTCCGATAGATATTATCAGTCCTGAGGAATACCATAAATGAAGCCAGAAATAGCTTCAGATCAAACATAAATGAACACTTCTGCACGTATTCCACATCGATAGGAATATTGATATCCCAATCATGTATTTCTCGGCAGCGAATCTGAGCGAGTCCACTTATCCCCGGCTTTACGCTGAATCGCTGTTTTTCAAATGAATTATACTCCTCATACTTTTTGGGGAAATGCACAACCGGAGGACGAGGACCGATAAAGCTCATTTCGCCCTTGAGAATGTTAAAAATCTGCGGCAGTTCATCAATACTTGTTTTCCTAATAAATGCACCGACTCTTGTTATACGGGGATCATTTTCAAAGAGTTTGTTGCTTCTATGCATAGCTTGTTGCTTCGTTATCATTGAGCGAAACTTAATTATTTTAAATACTTTACCATGTTTTCCCAAACGTGGTTGAACAAAAAAGGCAGGACCTGAAGATTCAATTTTGATAGCTATAGCGACTAGAAGGAAAAGCGGCCATAGGACTAAAATTGCAATAGTTGAAAAAAAATAATCGAAGACCGGCTTTATAATTGTAATATACAATTTAAACATGTTTGATTATTTTGTTATATGAAGAACTAACGGTGTAATTTTCCAATAAATAATTATAACCATTAATGCCAAGATCTGAAAGCATGTTTTTACTCTCAAACATTGAATCCATTTTTTCTAAAAAAGCCTGCTTATCTCCTTGCATCACCCAATAACCAAACAAATTCCTGATTATGATTTTCCCAATATCAGTGACACTATCAGTTGCAGCAAGCACAGGCTTTTTTTGCTGCATATAAGAGAGCATCCGTGATGGAAAATTTGGAACAGTAAAGTAGCTGTTTAAAAAAATCAGGCCAACATCACTCATTGCAACCACCCTATCAAATTCATCTTTTGGCAGAGAGGGGATTATTCTTGCATTCAGTATATTGTTGTTTTTAATAAACCGGTCTATTTTATTAAACTCAGAACCCGATCCAACTGTCAGAAAGAAAAATCGGGAGTCTTGAGATTTGATTTTCATAATTTCAAGATAAAAACCAATGCCCTGCGATTTACCCAGATTTCCTCCAAATATAAAAATAAGCGCATTTGCAGGTATTCCATGTTGAACTCTGAATGCTGCCTTTTGCTCATCTGTAACTCTCAATTCAACCGGTTCAATGCTGTTAGGATTGACCTCCACTTTATCAGGACTTAGCTCCGGGTTATGATTTAAAAGATACTCTACATTCGCCTCCGACATACATCCAATAAAATCAGAAATTTGATAAAGTTGTTTTTCCAGATTTCGAAAATACTTATATATCAAGCTATTCTGACCAAAAACCTTATCGTCAACCGCTGCCTGAGGATAAATATCTTTTAATAACAGATAGGTTATGGCATTGTTCCGATTTTTAAGATATCTGATAACCTTTAATATATTAATAGGCGGGGTGGAGTACAAAATAAGGTCAAATTGCACCTTGTCAAAATACTTTCTGACCCCCATCAAGAATTGAAAATCAAGCAGCATATATGCTAATCCCTTTTCAACAATGCCTGATTGCTGCAGATTAAGCGTTCTTAACTTAAGAAGAGTGAGTCTTCCCTGAGTTATAAGACTTGTAGGTTTTTCAAACTTCCTTTCCATCGGAGAAACCACATAAACATTATGGCCTTCTTTACAGAACTTACGCACAAGATCAGGATAAATTCCCCTGTCAGAAATATCCGTGAATCGGGATAATGTCAAAAAGACAATATTCATTAAATACTATTTACCCCAGACAACTCTGTTAACATAATCGGTATAGGAAAGAATGATTCTTACCACCTTATCTGATACATTTGGCATGGTGTAATCTTTTACTTGCCTGAAATTTCTTGATTCAACGCTTTGGTATTCCAGTTGCATCAGACCCTGCATAACCCGTTCCGGATTTAGTCCAACCAGCATTACAGCTGCTTCTTCCATGGCTTCAGGCCTTTCATGAGCTTCTCTTATGTTCAGTGCCCTGAAATTAAGTATCGACGACTCCTCACTGATTGTTCCACTGTCAGATAATACAGCTTTTGCATTCATCTGCAAACAGATATAATCTGTAAGTCCAAAAGGCTTCATCAGCTTCACTTGAGGTTCAAACCGCACCCCTTCGTCTTCGATTTTTTTGCGGGTGCGCGGATGAGTCGTAACAATTACAGGCAGTCCTGAGCTTTTCGCCAACTGATTGAGAATTGCTACCAGGTTCCTGAATTGATTATCAGAAGATATGTTCTCTTCACGATGCGCTGAAACAACATAGTACAGTTCCTTCTCAAGACCCAGAGAACCAAGAATTACGGATTTATTGATTTTTGGCAAATAATGATGTAATACTTCGAACATAGGACTGCCGGTTTTAATCACCCTGTCGGCCGGCAAACCTTCACGCAGGAGGTATTCCCTGGCAATATCGCTGTATGTCAGATTTATGTCGCTGATGTGATCAACAATTTTCCTGTTGGTTTCTTCGGGTACGCGCTGGTCGAAACACCGGTTCCCTGCTTCCATATGAAAGATGGGAATATGCCGCTTTTTGGCTGGAATTGCACAAAGGCAGCTATTGGTATCACCCAGGACCAGAAACGCATCGGGTTTTACACTTTCCAGCACAGGATCGATTTTTATCAATATCTGCCCGATGGTTTCCGCTGCATTATTGCCAGCAGCGCCCAGATAAAAATCAGGCTTTCTCAGGTCAAGATCCTGGAAGAAAACCTCATTCAATTCAAAGTCATAGTTCTGCCCGGTATGAACCAAAACATGATCAATAGCCCCGCTCTGATCAAGCTTGTGTAAAACCATCGACAAACGTATAATCTCCGGACGGGTACCAACTACTGTTAAAACTTTAAGCCTTTTCATCAAAGTCAATTTAATCTTTTTATAAATCACTGATTTTTAAACGCAAAGTACTTCCGTCTATCCTTTTTAATGCATTGCCATGATAGTACAAAAATTGACTATCGCTCTCAGCGTACTCCGGAAACTTACACCATCCGAATTGAAAATACCTGTGATTCCACAAATCCTTTTTGTATTGAGCAATGATTTTACAACTCCCGGTTTCATTGTCATACATCCATACATATGAATTCTTGTCCTTATTAACTTCCGACGGTTCCACAGTGGTGCTAAAAAAACACCTGTCTCCAATTTTAACAGAGTTGATCACAGATCCCTGCAATGAAACCAAATCCGTTACCTTCAGTGTATTGCGGTCAATTTGTTTCAAATAGTTTACCGCTGTTTCAGAATCAGTACCATACACTATCTTATCTCTGAAAAAGAGCAGTTTACAGGTTCTATATTCCTGCCCTCCTTTTAATACTGAATTGAAACTCCTGAATTGATCATTTGTGTAACCGATGATGCATTCACCATCGAGATCTCCTGTAGCAACCCATATTGAGTTTGTATAGTTGTCATAACGCATCTCGTGGATATGCCGGATGGATTTTGCGGGAAAGGTAAAAGCAATCTCCCAGGAAGCACCATAATCAATTGATTTATAAATATTAACACTATCTCTTTCAGGGTTATTGAAATACTCACCAAAGAAAATATTACCTTTTTCGTCTTCACAAATATTTAACGGGCGGGTCCCCCTGATAATATCAAAACACTTCCCGAACTTCCGGATACTCGCATTGAACCTAAAAATACCTCTTTTCGCAATACAAACAGATTGGCCGCTCTTCAAAGTTTTATAAAAGTGTACATCAGCCCTGAGCAACCTGCTAAGTATACGAAATCGCGATAAAAAACCAAATCTGCGGTCGGAAATCTTCCCAAAGTACTGCCACCTCCCATCACTTTCGCTATACCGGTAAAAACGGTACCCCCTTACTCCGACAAGGTAGCCATTCCCAACCTCTACCACCCTGATATTGTTAAATATAGCATCCCCATTAATACCTCTTGAACGGATCCCCTTAATGGACATTGTGTATTATTAAAATTTCAAACTTGTTCAAAATATGTATCCGGATCTTCAGGATTATACCACTCATTAATCCAGAAAACAGTCAACAATTCATCATCGCCGATGTTGGTAATATTATGAGTGACCCATACCGGCATATCGACATAAGATGGCTCATTCCCATCCAGTAGAAATTCCTGAATCTCATCTGTCCCGATCCGCCTGAGTTGAATCCTGGCCTTTCCTTTAATTACAGCAAAGCGTTCAATTTTCCGTGTATGAAAATGATTGCCACGTGTTATTCCGGATTTGGTTGTTGAAAACGAAACCTGCCCGCCAACGCCGAGCTTCATTGTTTCAACAAAAATACCACGGTCGTCGGTATGCTGAACCAATCTTACGGGGAAATAAGATGAATTTTCAATAAAGCTTCGAAAAGTGTTAAAAAGATTAATTTCGAATTCTGATTTCATCTGAGGAATTATGCCCTTATCCAGATACTGGTTCTTATAATTGTTCAGCAATTCCAGAATCACTGATACTTTTTTTTCAGATGTATGGGGGACATAAAATACCGTTTCACCAACTTCGCCCTTAATCACTTTATAAAACTGATCTACCAGTTCATTGATATAAATCAGCCTGAGTTCTCCATCAACATGGATCTTCGGCTCTCCGCCATGTGTAAGCAAATGAGAAAAGGTCGCTACAACAGAATTATAGTGCGGCATACCGTAAGGTCCGAAAACATTAGGAATAACCATTGCAGTAAATGAAGCACCGCTGCCTGCAGCCCATTTCTCAAACATTAACCTACCCTCTTTCTTCGACCGGCCGTAATGGTTTCCCAACACTTCCTGCGTGGAAGATGAAAAAATTACCCGGGGCTTATTACCGGAGGCTTCCAGGCCTGAGATTAATTTCCCTACCAGATCTATGTTGGTATTGTACAATACATTAGGATCTTCGTGGCGATTCATGGCAGCCAGATGAACAACAACATCGCAGTTGCCGGCAAATTCGCTCATTAATGATGCATTATTGAAATAGTTGTCCTCAAAATGAATCCGCTGAATTCCACTTTTTAATCCGAGATAATTATACAGGTGAGATCCGACAAAACCGCTCTGGCCCGTTATTCCTACTTTTATCATTTATAAAAATTGATTAGTAACAGTTCTTGCCGATTGAAAAACTAAACCCCTATATCCTGCCTGATCATTTCAATTTTCATAAGCAACTTCTTTGTTCCTTCCACATCAAGTCTTTCCGTATTGTGTGAATGATAATCTTCCAAAACTGACAATTTTTTCTGACCTTCCGAAAAGTAACTCTCATAATTCAGGCTTCGGTTATCTGCACTCACCCTGAAGTAATGCCCCATATCAGTCGCTTTAGCCATCTCCTCCCTGTTAACAAGCGTTTCATACAGCTTTTCACCATGCCGGGTGCCGATCACTTTAATCTTGCATTTTGACTTGTAGAGTTCAATTAAAGCCTGAGCAAGATCATGAATGGTCGAAGCAGGAGATTTCTGAATAAACACATCTCCATTTAAGCCATTCTCATAAGCAAATAAAACCAGATCCACAGCATCTTCAAGTGTCATCATAAACCTTGTCATGTTAGGATCCGTCACTGTCAAATCCTTACCGGCTTTGATCTGCTCAATGAAAAGAGGTATTACGGAGCCCCTTGATGCCATAACATTACCATATCTGGTTCCGCAGATTACCGTCTTCGATTTTTCGCCAAGGCTTCTGGCTTTGGCAACCATCACTTTTTCCATCAAGGCCTTACTTAATCCCATTGCATTAATAGGATATACAGCCTTATCCGTGCTCAGCAGGATTATGCGTTTGACTTCATGTTCAACCGCCGAATCCAATACATTGCCAGCTCCGATTATATTTGTTTTGACAGCCTCCATAGGAAAGAATTCACAGGAAGGCACCTGTTTTAAGGCGGCGGCATGAAAAATATAATCAACTCCATTAACGGCAACATCTACACTACGTTTATCGCGAACATCGCCGATGTAAAATTTAACTTTGGGATTATTTAACCGGTGACGCATATCGTCCTGTTTTTTTTCATCCCTGCTGAATATCCTGATCTCTTTGATCCCGGTCTTCAGGAAACGGGAGAGAACGGCATTACCGAATGACCCGGTGCCCCCGGTAATAAGTAAAATTTTGTCTTTAAACATAACTCAAATTTGGTGCGAAGATAACAAGATTAAAATCTGTATCTTTTAACTATGTCAGCATTTCCTTGTAAAGATCAAGGTATTTAAGAAAGCATTTTTCTTTATTGTAAAGCAATTGTGCTCTTTCATGGCATCTTTCAGAAAATTGATTTTTCCCTTGATCCAGGATAGAATTTATAGCACCGGAAAGACCGGCCAAGTCTCCTTTTTCGACTATTACCCCAGTAACCTGATTCAATGCTTCCGGGCTCCCCCCTGTATTATAGGTTACAACAGGGGTGCCGGATGCCAATGCTTCAAGATTTGTTGTAGGAAAAGTATCCGCATATGTCGGATTCACGAAAACATCTGCGGCTGAATAAAATGCAGCTAATTCCCCCAAACTCTCAGTACGTGATAATCCGATAATATTCGCCGGCAAACCTTCCTGCTGCTGTTCATTGAGACCTATCAGCAAAATTGCTGTATCTCCGGCAATTAAACTGCTTAGTTTGATAAAATCATCAAAACCTTTATGCCTGCCCCAAAAACTGGCTACTCCAAGAATCAGTTTCTTGTTTTTTAGCCCAAATCGGATTTTCAAAGAATTATTCTCAGCTTGTGGTTTGAAAACAGCAAGATCAACGCCATTGGGCAAAACATCCACAGGATAATCTTTCAGGAAAGATTCTTTTAGCTGATTTGCCAGCCAGTGTGAAGGAGCAACTATTCTTAATAAATTCAGACCTGTAAATATGTTTTTCTTTCTGAAATAATTCCCGGTGGAATTATCGATCAGCCAACTTGCCGGGTAAGCATTTTTATTGGGACATGCATAGCATTTTGACTTCCAACGGTCACAACCAACATAATCATAGTGGCTGCAATGCCCGGTAAATGGCCAGCAATCGTGCATTGTCCAGACTATTGGTTTGCCGGCTTTTCTTAAAAAACCAAAAAGCACATCTATATTGAGGTAATAACCGTGCAGGTTGTGCAAGTGAATTACATCAGGGTCAACTTCATCAATTTGTCTGATAAACTTTCTTGTAGCCTTAACTGACCCAAAGCCGTGATTATCAAATATCCTCGTCAACGCCAAATGCAAAAACTGGTCAGTATAATTACCAATTTTTATCGTTTCGGAAATCGTTGGCCGTGGATACCTGCCATATGCAATATAACTTTGATGACCATTATCAATCAGAACTTTACCAATTTCTTCCGCAATACGTCCAGGCGCATCGGTAATCAGGGCAACATTTATGTGAAGTATCTTCAACGATTTATAAGACTATGGTCATTCCGGCTTTCTCCCGACAAAAAAACCTACGGAAGTATTGAGATCATCTTCTGAAATATTACAGTATTTTTTTGCCAGTTGATCCCTCTTCAATTGGTTTGGGAGTGTCTCTTTTGCAACATACAACAATTCTATATTGCTCATTTTAAACAGGTCAATATAAAAACTATGGGGCTTTCTGTTGATCGAAAACTTTCGCCCTCCCACCATAATTTTCCATTCCCAATCCGCAAAAGTCCATTGCCCATTCCATGTTTTGGTGAAACCCAATGACTTGTAATCAATAATATGCGAAACGTAGCCACCTGGCTTTAGCCAATGATCCATTGATGAGAAAGCAGCATCGATTTCATCAATGTGCTGAAGCACCGCATGTGAAAAAATAAAATCACACGCATGGGGAATAATTATATCCTCCCCATGCCAGGGCACTTTAATATGGATAATTTCATTTTTAACGCTGTCAGAATTCCTCAATTCAACTCTGATTCTTTCCAGGCGGTCAGGATTTAATGAAGCTTCCAATACCTGCTTTGTTAGAATTGAATCAGGAAATGAATGATCATCAAGAATTGGCCTCAGTAATGGATATTCATCATTTCCCGGAATCCTTTCCCTCTTTTGAAATAAGGAGATTAACTCATCAAAAATCCTGAGATTCCGTTCATTGTCCCAGTATTTTATCGCCTCTAGGGCGAAGTAATTTTCAGAACCTGACAACAAAGCTGCCAATCCAACTCCGATTGAATCCCCGGGTCCGATTTCAGCAACCCTTGCAGGAATCTTATATCCATTAAAACGGGTAAGGAATAATAAATGTCGCATCCATACCGCATAGCAGTACCTTGCACTGGCTGTTCCGCCCGCCGCGACGGGCAAAAGCCTTGTCAGGAAGGGCGAGTACTTCAATGTACCCACAATGATAGGCTTTAATCTGGCACCCCGAAATGGCCTTTTCATAACATAAGAAATATTAAAATAACTTAACCCGGGAATTCTGTTCTTTAGAAATTAATCCACCCAGCTCATCTGAAGTCATAAACTCAACCTCAGGCCACCTTCTAACTATTTCATTCAGTAACTTTTTCAGTAGAATTAAATTATGATCCCTGTTTTCCTTATGTATACTACCAATATAATTCAGCCGGTGAGTGGCAATAATTGCTGGCTTTTTCATCCTGAATGCAATACTTATGCGTTTTAAACAATAACCAATATGGTCGGTGCCGGAGCCAAGCAACGCAGGCTCAAAATACGCATTTCGTGTGAGGTAAATCTGATTGAATGAATTCGCCTGACCAATATAGTGCAGAGATTTTTTGAAATAATGCCTGTTCTCATCATATGCAGGGATTAATTGCTGAGCGACTCCCTGAATATAATTAACTCCGCCTGTTTGCAGCGTTTTCTCGATCCCGTCATCCCACACATAACAGCAAGCAATAAATGATCTGGAATCAAATCCAAAAATTTGCTTAAATAATCTCAATCCGTCTTCAACTAATGATGCTTTAATCTGCTTCTCTTCCGGAGAAAAATGATCCAGGGCCTCCATATAACCAAACCGCATCTCATTCGGCTCCGAACTGATACTGATCATCCTGTGGCCGAATGCACGCCTGATGGCTGGATCACCCGCCTGAAGAGCTTTCATCCACCGATCTACATTTAAATGTTCACGTCCGTGGAACTGAGGATGAAAAACTCCGGATGCCATTCCTTCCTTCCAAAGATTAAAACTATTTCGATGAGTGGGAATCCGGCTGAGGGTTTCAGTAAAAGGTTCATAAAAATATTTTAAAAAGCCTGATTCTTCTATTCGGGCAAAATCAGGATTTGCCACAATGGTGTTTGCTGTAAAAATTGCCGGTCGTCCGTTGGAATCTTTCACGGAAGTCAAAACTTCAAAAAGACCCGATAAGTCATCCTCACCGGCTAAATTGTCATACTTCATAAATGGGTCATTGTCAACCCTAAAGCCATCGCTTTTCAATTTGTCAAAAACCTCTCTTGAGGGCATTCGGATGCTGCCCCAATCATCTGACTCAAACACCACAATTTTCCGGTCTGTCCGCCATCCCGGCAAATTCTGCAGGTGACTGATTATGGATTTTTTGAGGTTAAAGAACATCTGTTTGGAATAACAATCGGAATTTAATTCCTGCCGGTTTTCCCGGCAAGCATTTTTTCATAAAGATCAATATAATCGGCATTACGATCTTCCTTTTTATAGAAGTTAAGGGCTCTTTCCCGGCATGCCTTCCTGTAATCTTCCCTGTCGCTGTTCACTATTTGTTCGATGGCTCTTTTCAGCCCCTCAACATCCCCTTTATCTACGACCAGACCGGTATCCTGATCAATGGCTTCGGGACTTCCACCTGTATTGTATGTTATCACTGGAGTGCCACAGGCAAGCGCCTCGAGATTGGTTGTGGGGAAATTATCCTGCCAGGTTGGATTAACAAAAACATCGGCAGCGGAATAAAGCCCGGCAAGTTCCTCAACATTCTCAGTACGGGCAATGCCCCTGCAGTTATCAGGCAATTGACTGATCTGTTCAGCCTTAAGCCCTACTAAAAAAATAAGATATTCTGAAGTTAACAACCTGCTTAGCTTAATAAATTCATCAAGTCCTTTGCGATGCGACCATATATAGGCAACACCAAGAATCATTTTTTTATCTCCTATTCCGTACTTTTTCCGCACACCTGACTGAATAACAGGTCTGAAAACATCTGTATTTACTCCATTATTAATAACCTTTAGCGGATAACCGGAAAGGAAAGACTGACTTACCAGCTTTGCCAGCCAGTCAGATGGTGTAACAAGCGTCAGATTTTCAACTCCGTTAAAAATCATCCTTTTTTCAGCAAAATTTTGCTTTGAGCGGTCTATAAACCAGCTGGCGGGATAAGCTTTTTTGCTGGGACAATCAAAGCAGCCGGTTTTCCATCGATCGCAATCAACGAAATCAAAATAACTGCAATGACCAGTAAACGACCAGCAATCGTGCAAGGTATAAACAACAGGCTTATTTGCTGCTTTCAGATAATCGAATAATATTTGCATGTTCAGGTAGTAACCGTGAACATTGTGGATGCCTATCACATCGGGGTTAATCCTTTCAATCTCCCTGATGAGTTTTTTCGTAAATGACTTCGATCCATATCCGTGCAGGTCAAACACCCTTGTTTTGAATGCGTGGGTATAAAAATCCAACTTATTACCCACCTTGAGAATTTTCGATTTGCTCCCCCCCGCACCAATATCACTGTATGCTACATAACTCTCATGACCTCTTTTCATGGCCATTTGACCAATTTCTTCGGCTATCCGGCCAATGGCTGAGGTATTAAGTGTGGAACTTACCTGTAGCAGTTTCATTATGAGTATGGTTTAAATTCGAGCAAGTCATATATCTGGCCCAGAATTAAATCATCGCTAAATATGGCGGCTCTTTCCAGTGATTTCTTTCGGAAATACGCCTGCTTTTCAGGCATGGCAATCATTTCCTTTAATCCATTATAAATGCTTACTGCAGATTGCTTAACCATCATTCCATATTGTCCGCTTCCCACCAATTCCCGGCATCCGCTGCAATCGGTAACAACAGCCGGCAAGCCAAGGATCATGGCTTCGCATAAGGCTGTAGGTAAACCTTCTGAAACCGATGTCATAACGAATATATCAGATAGCTTTAGGTATGGGAATGGATTGCTAATGAATCCTGATAATATGACTTCATTTTCCAGGTCCAGATCTTTAACCATGGTCCTGAGCTCATTTTCCAGATCACCGTTTCCAAGGATTCTGATTCTGAATCTGATTCCATCGTCTTTAAGCAATCGCGCAGCCCTGATCAGTTTGTCGTATCCCTTCACAGGAAGTAAGACGCCAAGGGCAATGATATTAGTAACATTAGGATCAAAAGGCTCTGAGACGGGGGCTTCCGCCTTATCTCTAACTCCAGAAGCATCAATCATATTATAAATCACTTTCATCGAAGGAAAATGACCAAAAATACCTTCAAACTCCATTTTCGAATCGTTCGAAACGAATACGATGGTATCTAATTTGCTGTAGCGATGTTTTATTACTCTTTTTTTATACGCACCTGTATAAAACTTTTCAAAATTCCGGTAGGTTTGGTAACTCGAGTGCACCCAACTGATCTTACGCGAAATTTTAGACTTTAAAAAGAAAAGAATATCAGTAAAACCGCTGTCGAGGAATGAGATGCCTATATCATAATGACCGCTGATTTTCCAATTTGCAAGCCAACGGTAAGTAAAATTAAAATTGTACCGCACATGCAATCCATTGAAAACTTTGCATGTAAGTTCATTGCTGAATAATGTGATGACTTTTACCTGTGCCGGAATTTCTCCGAAATAAATCCCCCTTTTCTCTACAACACACAAATCTACTTCATATCGATCAAAATCAAATTTCTTTAGAAGATTTACCAATACCCGCTCTGCCCCGCCTTCTTCGAGCGAAGGAATAATGAACAAAATCCTTAGTTTTTGAGGAACCATTTATCTTGATTCATTTCCATTCATAATATCGCCCAATTCATCAGACGATAAAAATTCCACATCCGGCCACTGCGCCACAATTCTTTTCAACAACTCAGCCAGAGTTTTTAACCCCCTGGATCTGTTTGCAGGATCGAGCGAACCCATAAAATTCAAACGATGTGTACTGATAATGGCCGGTTTATTCCATTTAAAAGCAATAGAAATCCTTTTAAGGCACTCTCCGACATTATCAATATACGGCGTATGACTTGGCTCAAAAAATGCATTCCGGACCAGATACCTTTGACCAAACTTGTTTCGCTGCCCCAGGAAGTGGTACTTATGAGTATATTCAAACCGCTTGTCAGGCCTTGGAACGGCTTGTACAACAGTCCCCTGCAAATACTTTACGCCTGTTTGACTCAGCATTGGCTCCACCTCTTCCGGCCAGATATAACAGGAAGCAATGAATGTAGTCGAAGTATAACCCCACAACTGCTTAAAAATACCGGCCCCATCAACAAGTATATGATTGAAGGATTTTAACTGGGCTTCATCATCATAATCCAATGCTTCCATATACTCAAGTCCATTGTCATTTATTTTATCAGGGTGTACACTGAACATGTTGAACCTGAAAGCCTCTTTGGCAAACTGATCGTTATCCTGCAGAGCCTTCATCCAGCGCCCAATATTCAAATGCTCACGACCATGAAATTGCGGTTTAATCAGCTTGTTTTCAATACCCTGATGATATAATTCAAAAACCCGGTCATGATTTGGATACCTTCTAAGGGTATCGGTCAATAATTCATAATAGTAATTAGTGAAATTATCAGCTTGAATTTTTTCAAAATCAGGATTTGCAACCAGGCTATTGGCGGTTAAAATGGCGGGCCTTCTATTGATATCTTTTACAGAATCAAGAACTTCATACAATGCTTCCAGATCGCTGTTCGATTCCAACAAATCATATCGATTGTACGGACACTGATCAACCGGATAACCCAATGACAGAAAATGTCTGTAAGCTTCCGGCGAGGCCATACGGACGCTGCCCCAATCGTCGGATTCAATCACAACTATCCTGCGCCGGGCCCTCCAGCCGGGGATATTTATAAGATGTCGTGTGACGACTTGCCTGACTTTAGTAATCATGGAAAACAAAAAGCAGTTAACGAACTCACACTGGCCCTGATTCTATGAAGTGCAAGAATTAGCCTGATATGAATCAGGCCCATAACCAGTAGTATCAGATTTATTCCTGACAATTCATTCAACCTCAGGTCTGTATCACGTATAAACAACAACAGATCAGCACGTATTCTGCGGGCAGTAACGGCTGATTTGTCTTTGACCAGCCTGATTTCAGCAAAGTATAAGTATAGCTGATGGTTCAACTGACGTTTGACATGTTCATCTACCGCCGGACTTTTATAAGACTGTGAATATTTTCTCATTAATGACGCTGAAGTGAGGTGGTCAGTTACTTTTTTCAAACCAAGGTTTATCGAACTGGATGTCTCGTTGGTTAAATAGTTATAAAAGGCTTTGTTGTAAACAACTACATTTTTAGAATTTAACAAACATCGGAAAATAAATTCCACATCCTCCATAAAATCAAGGGCGTGTGATAACCTGAGATTATGCTTTTCAACAACCTCTCTCCGAACAAACATTGAATGGATGTATCCTGCCACAAAATCTGTCTTGAGAAACTGATCCCTTGTATAAACCATAATATCAGCCGGCAAATCCGGGTTTAGCACTAATTCACCATTTATCTCGCGACAATAGGTTCTTATAAAATCGACATCGGGATATGAGCGGATTGCTGATACAATACCATCGAAAACATCACTATCAATCCAGTCATCCGCATCTGCGAAATATATCCATCTGCCTGTTGCGATGTCCAATCCTTTGTTACGGGCTGCAGATACACCGGCATTGGGTTGGTGAATTACTTTAAACCGGCTATCTTTGCTTTGATAAATATCGCAAATTACTCCACCATTATCAGTACTGCCATCATTGACGACGATAATTTCCAATTCTGCAAAGCCGGAATTTAAAAAGCTATCAAAACACCGATGTAGAAATTGCCCTTTATTATAAACCGGAATAATAATACTAACAAGTGGAGCTTCAGCATTTTGAATCATCTTCTGCGGGCTTTTTACTGAAAAGAAAATCCATATACTGTTTACCTACCAATTCAGGACTATACTTTCTGATGGAAAGGATAGCAGACTCACCCATCTGTTTCTGAAGTTGTTGATCATTCATGAGCAATGATAATTTCTCTGCAAACATTTCCTGGTTGAAAAGCGGGACAAGGAAACCATTGATTCCATCATCGATCATATCAGATGGCCCTGCAACGCAATCATAGGCAATTACAGGAAGCCCGGCGGCCATTGCTTCGCCGATTACATTAGGAAATCCTTCTGAACTGGAAGTAAAGGCAAAAATGCTGCTTTTCCGGTAGAACTGACCTACATCGCTGATCTTGCCCGCCAATTCTATTTTATCCTCAGCATTTGCTGCTATAATCTTTTCCTTTAGCATATTAAACATATCTCCATATGCAACATCCCCCCCAACGATCACCAGCTTCCAGCCTGGCCGATAGCATGACAGAAAGATATCAATCAACTGATCATGATGTTTTGAGGGTATCAGGCGGCCTACCGTTAACACAAGCTTTTCTTTCTCTCTATTATCAGCAAATGCAAATTCCTGAATTGGGTTCCCGATAACTTCAATCTTTACTGGCCCCAGCATCTTAGTATAAATTTCCCTGGCGATGGAAGTTTGGGAGATAATACCAGCAGCTCTTGGGTAGAGCAACTTTCTTAACCAATTGTGAATCCACCCAAGGCTTTTATCAGGCTGACAACGGTCAGAAATATATACCGGGTAGCTCAGCCCAAGGAGGGAAAGCAATACGAAATTGTTCCAATACTCGCCATAGCTAAGAATAGAATTGGGTTTCAATGCTTTGATACGGTTTCGTACAAGAAACATAGTCTTTATAGTATGATATAATCGCGCATTACGATTAAATCTGAAAGATGGGATATGTACTACCACTTCCGGATTAAGGGTATAAAAGATCTCTTTTGAAATTCCATACAAAACCAGGTGCACTTTAGCTGTGCCTGTTTCAGCGAAATAGCTAGCCAGAATACTCAAAGACTTCTGCAGGCCTCCTGTTTCTAATGAGGGAGTAAGCAATACCAGCTTTTCAAGATGCATTTGAGTAGCTCTCTTTGCAGAACAAGAAATGGTTAATTATTTTCCTTAAAATGCCAGGGCCAATGCTAACTTTGTTGCAGATATCTCTTATAAATTTTAACCATTTCTGTCAATGAATTTTCTAAACTAAATTTCCTAATAGATTCAGCCGCATATTTACCCATCTCCTTTCTTTTCTCAGGGTTTTCGTAAAGATATATAATGGCCTCAATGAATGCAATATTGTCATTTTGAGGAAATAAGAACCCATTCTCACCGTGAATAATCATTTCTTTGTGTCCTCTGTCCTTGCTCGCAACCACTGGCAAACCACTATACATTTCTTCAGCAAGATTCAGCCCCAATCCTTCCTGCTTACTGGCTGAAATGCCAACATCAGAAAGAGCGATAAGGTTACCAATATCATCTCTGAATCCTAAAAACTCAATATATTGATCAACAGCTTTTGATTTCGCGTATTCCATTGTCAACTCCATATCCCTGCCTCTTCCGGCAAAAAGCACCTTTATTTCAGGTATTTTCTTTGTAATCTCAGGAAGTGCATCAATAATAAATCCATGATTTTTACGGGGAATGTACTCAGCAACATAGATCACAATAAAATCGCTTTGCTTGTACCCATTTTTTACGCGCAAAGCTTGTTTCTGGTCTTCATTTACTTTTTTCAGCCTATCAGCATTAAATCCGATACCAGGGATTATATAGGTTGCCTTATTCTTAAAACTATGTGATTTTACCAATTCAAGATCTTCCTGATTAATAGTTATAATGGCATCAGTATATCTGGAAAGAAATTTTTCCATTGGATAATACAAGAGCCAATATGACTTTGGAGAACCTTTGAAAAAGTGAAAACCATGGACTGTATAAAGCACTTTTAAACCAAAGTTTTTCCTTGCTTTGCGACTGGCAAGACGGGCCAATACCCCGCCCATAGCAGTATGGGATGTCACCAGACAGTATTTCTCTTTTTCAACAATGGATTTCAGTTCCCTATATGCTTTAACATTATTTCTACTAAAAGGATTCCGTTCAATGCATATATTCCATTGCTTGTCAACCAAAGGAACAATGACCGAATCATCATTGGCCGCCACATGAACTTCATATCCATTTTCCTGAAACCATTTAATATACGGCAGGTGAAAAGCCAAAAAATGCTTATGGATATTGGCAACGAAAAGGATCTTACAATTTTTATTCAAACCTTATAGTTTTTCTAATATGAAATCATTGATTAAGTCCTTATAATTTCAAGTCTTTCAAAAATTGATAATAAAATCCACGCCTTTTATTTTCCAATTTTTCGGCCTCATAATCTTTAGAAACATTAAAATTTAAAGTTGCCTGATTTTGTAACCAGAAATGGTCAATTTTCTTAAGTTTATTACAAATTTGATCAATATCACCTGGCTTAAAAATACAATCTTCAGGTATCAGTTCAGGAATACCAGCAGTTCGTGCACCTAGTGCCGGGCAGGCCTTACTCATTGCTTCAACCAAAGCACGAGGGAGACCCTCCTGTTTACTAGGTTGTATATACAAATCAATACTCTCTAAAAAATTAAAGATCTCATCATGAGGTAAAGGACCTATAATTTCGACTAAATCATTTACGTCACTATTTATAATTGCTTTTTCGAGATCCCCAGTCTCTCCTTGCCCAACGAGCTTGTATTTTAAAAATATGCCTTGCTTTTTAAGGAGCCCGATTGCTCTGATTACATCTTTTTGACCTTTGTATGGTACATCTAGCGCTGCAACTGTTCCTAAAACATAAGGTACTTTACTCCCTTTAATCTTTTTCAAACGCTTTTCCAATATATTTTCATTCAATGCTGTAATTTCAACATCTGAGCAACCAATTGATTTGCCAGATGAAGGATAACGACTTTGAAGGAATATTTTTGTAACATAAATTGTATGTGCATTATGTTTCATAAGTTTTTTATATTTATAAAGTTTATAATGAGCCATTAATTTACCTCTCCAATCATAGTTCCATAACGCATCAAAGACGCATGCAACGAATTCGACAAGTACTGGTTTATTAATTTCACGTGCTTTTTTCAATGCAATTACACCCGCCGAACTGGGTAACCTTACAATTATTATGTCATTTTCCTTAACTGCCGCCTCAATTATTTTTCTAGCAGGTCCTAGGTTAACTATGTATGATTTAATTGATTTATAGTTGGGAATCTCAACAAATGAGAATTGTGGCGATTTAATTAAATTGTACTTTTTTGTTTCTTCATGTAATATGGTTTTCAAACGCATTAAAAATGTCACTTTTTGACCAAAAAATGTATATCTGTTTACCAATTTATCATCATAATGGACCCCAAAATAGGTGTTGTTCTGAGGATTATAATACATAGGGCCATCATGCACAAATAATACTTTTCTATTTTCCATAAAGAATTCGTTTAAATAACCCAAAATTTACTTCACTTTCAAACATCCTTAAATGTTCGACAGGTATTTTGAAATCTTCTACATTGTTAACAATGTTCAGAATCGCTCTAACATGACTTTCTGTATCTGAAGGTGTGGATAAAAACTTTTCCACTTGCTTGGGTACACATTCTTTAATGGAAGGTATATTGCTAGATACAATCGGAATTCCTGAAATCATCGCTTCTATCAAAGCATTTGGCTGGCCTTCTGTTATAGAAGGGAATAAGAAACAATCCAGCCCTTTTAATACAAAAGGAACATCATTCCGATATCCTAGAATAATCGCTTTATCTTCTAATCCCAATTCTTTTAATGCAGGAATCAGCTTTTCTGTATCTCTACCACAAAGAACCAACGTACAATTCAATCCCTCCCTTATAATCTCTTGAAATACTTTCAGAATGGCTTCATGATTCTTTGCCTTATCATAACGCCCAATATGCCCAATCACAAAAGAATCCACCGGGATATTCAATTCTCTTCTGATCTCGCTTTTAGATTCCACGATTTCGAAATCTTGAAAATTAAATCCATTATATAGCACTTCAAAACGATGGTCGTTAATGCTGCGATCATGAAAAAAAAACTCAAGGGCAGCCTGAGAATTCGAAAGAATATTCGTTGCATTCCTATATACCAGCCACTTCATCAACCTATTGACCCAATTTCTTATTAACCCTGGCTGAAAATGATTGGTTCCCTGCCTGTAGAAAGAGATACGTTTCGGAATATTTAAGATGCTTCCCAAAAACATTGGTATTCCGGCAAAGTTTGCGTTAAAATCACAAATCACATCGAACTTTTGCTGTTTATAATAATGATAATGACGCCATATTTTCAAAGGATTAACATAACCCAGGGGTAAAAACTTTAAATGCACCCCAGTTTCTAAATATTCGTGATACAACTCTCCTTTATCTGAATTCCGGACAATAACAGTTATTTCGGAAGCATCCTTCAAAAACCGTAAAAATCTCAATAAATATATTTCAATACCTCCTGATGCCACAGAAGGAATCAGAAAGCACATCTTCATTGATCAACAATCAGCAGTATGTAATATACTGGTTTAAGCATATTGTCAGTTATATAAATATCTTATTTTCGTTTTATCCCGGGCAGATTTATCCAACTTCCAAATGTATAATCCCATTCCTCGGGCACAAAAGGAACCATTCCACCCCAATGGAAAAAAGTTAATTCACCAAAATAGACTTTCCCATTTATATTATACAGATCAACCCTTACATGAGGTATTCCTTTGGAAAGCTTCCTTGCCAAATCAATCATCAACTCAAAATTTTGAGGTTTTTGTATTGTTTTGGTGGCATTATCATGTCCATTGGTAAAAGGCAGGTGCTTAAAATCCATATCAAAAAAATCGAAGCGGGTATCATGGGGCCTGTCGGTAGCAATAAACATGGCTTTGGGTTCCCCGTCAAAACAAAAGAATTTATAATCCTTTAATTCGACCCCACTTTCATCCACCATAAATTCTTCAACGATAATTCGTGGCTTTACACTTTTATAGGGCCATTCCCGACCATAGGCAAAATAGTTATGCTTAAAACTAAAGTTGATTTCCTTTCTTGCAGCGACAATGTCGAGTTTTGATTTGTCTTTACAGATTAATACTCCACCACAACCATGCGTAGTTTTTAGCACAAACTTATCAGGAAGTTGTTCAAAATCAATATCATCAAACTTTTCCCATATTCCATACGTCGGAATTATGTGTTGCTGACCTATGATACTTGCAACATAATTTTTAGCCTCTGCTTTATCCACCATGCGCGAATATTCAGGTTTTCGGTCATAAAGTTTCAACCATTGCAATTTTTCATTATAGGTTTTCGGAGCACTCAGGTTTAACTCTTTATGCATTAACACTTTAAATTTATACTTTAAAAATAATTTGTCCGAGACAAGACAGGGACATTTAACAAGAATTTTTAACAGCAGGATATGCGGTTTTCGCAATTCATGGATCAACTTCTGAAGCATAAATTAGATATTAATTATTTTGAAATGTCCAAAGCCTGGATTTACAGTATTCTGCTTCCACGTCAGCGATTCAGGTTCGCTCCGGTACAATTTTGAATTTCAAATTCCACACAGATAATTGCAAAACCTATAAATATTGAAATTGTCCTATTTCGAATAGTATTGCCTGTATTGGACATGAGCATTTTCTTCATTTTTTGTTGACGGATTAAAGTTCTCCGGCGCTGAAGTATAAAACTGCCTGAACATATTTTCCCATGCTAAGTGGGCTCCCCTGCGCATCAGGAAGTAAGATATTGAATTCTTAATCCTCCTTTTATAAGGCAGCTCTTGTTTAATAATATCTTATAATACATAATGTACAGTTAGATAATAAATTACCTAACCAAATTGTCTATAATATAAGAAGCTGCAAATTCAATCTAAACCATGGGTCATTTGCTGAATAAGTTTTATATGACTTCATAAGTCGTCCATATTTATAAAAAGAAATATTCCACTAATATAACAACTTGTGTATTATACAATCCATAGCATCATGCATACTTAGTGAAGATTCCTTCCGAAAAAAAAGGGCCGAATTTACCTTCAAGAGCATCAATATGAGGACGATCAGCATTCCACTCCAGCAATATTGGATTCCCCTCTCTATCGAAACATACATCCCATCCAATCAGTCTGACATACGGAAACTTTCGGTGAGCCTCCCTGCATTTTTCAAGCATTACCGTATATCCGGGAATTATAAGTTTCGAAAATTCAAAACCGGTGTTTTCATGCTTTTCTCCAATTTCAGATCCCAACTTATCATATGCAAACCTGGATGGCTTTCCATCTAAATCAAAGAAAAGCAGATTACCGCCTGAAGCAAGATTATCAACTTTTGATTCATTTGTACCAAATCTTAAAAAAACAAACCTTACACTTATGGTACCATTCTCTTCAAGAAAGGTATTTACCCGGAATGTATTTACACTATTTGGATTCAGTCTGTTAAGTAACTCAAATTGCTCAACAAAAGGCTGGATTACATAATTCTTACCACTTCTCAGTTTATTTAACTCAAAATCAACTGCCTTTATGATGGATACTTCTTTCCCACCTCTTCCAAACTCTTCTTTTATTACAATATCATTGTCGTAATTCTTGAAAAAGTTCATTAATTCAATCCTTAGTACATGACAAAAATTACAACAATCAGACAATCAATGCAATATGTTAATA
>VSSQ01000293.1_pt1 | contig 47231 bp, 45 predicted proteins | sample 4763081 | NCBI WGS metagenome assembly VSSQ01 (sample SAMN12137344, study PRJNA551015) | bioreactor metagenome | isolation source: SDC9 anaerobic chlorinated ethene degrading culture | place: USA: Knoxville, Tennesee | collected 2015-01-01
CCTGAATCACGCTGTCAGCGGCGGCGCAAGCCGATTAATGGGTCCTGAGCCTAGGCGACGATTTCCAAGGCTCTGATAATGTTTCGGCCGCGCGCAACCGCCCCCTCCCCTGCCCTCCCTTGCGCCCGCGCGAAGTTTTCCACAGGCTGCTGTGGGAAAAGGGCTTGCCCGAATCCCGATTCTGCCGCATTCATTTACGCCAAGCAGAGAAACAATCGCCAAAGAGCGTAACAAACGCTTCGGCTGAGGGCAGCACATGACGGAACAGACCCGGATTGACCGGCTCGTGGGCGAACATGCCGCGAAGCTATCGGAGCGTTTGCTGGCGCATCGCGCGCAGCTGTTCCCGCCCGATGCGCACAAGCAGCTGCGCCGTTTCACCTCGGGCGAGGTCGCCGATCTTCTGGGCGTCAAGGATGCCTATCTGCGCAAGCTCAGCCTCGAGGGCCGCGGCCCGCAGCCCGAGACCGGCCCCGGCGGCCGCCGTCTCTACACCCCCGATGACATCATGGCCCTGCGCCGGCTGCTCGAACAGGGCGCGAAGGTGCCCGGCACCTACCTGCCCGGCCGCCGCACCCATGCGGATGGCACCCGCGACCATCTGCAGGTGATCACCGTCATCAACTTCAAGGGCGGCTCGGGCAAGACCACCACCGCCGCGCATCTGGCGCAGAAGACCGCGCTCGACGGCTATCGGGTGCTGGCGATCGACCTCGACCCGCAGGCCTCGCTGTCGGCGCTGCACGGGTTCCAGCCCGAATTCGACCTGCTCGACGGCGGCACGCTCTATGATGCCATCCGTTATGACGAGCCGGTTGCCCTGCGCGAGGTGATCCGCAAGACCTATTTCACCAATCTCGACCTGATCCCGGGCAATCTCGACCTGATGGAGTTCGAACACGACACCCCCCGCGTGCTTGCCGCGCGCTCCGGTCAGATGTTCTTTACCAGGATCGCCGAGAAACTGGCAGAGGTCGAGGCCGATTATGACCTCGTCATCATCGACTGCCCGCCGCAGCTTGGGTTCCTGACCATGAGTGCGCTCTCCGCCGCCACCGCCGTTCTCGTCACCGTGCATCCGCAGATGCTCGACGTGATGTCGATGTGCCAGTTCCTGCTGATGACCTCGAACCTGCTCGGCGTCGTCGCGGATGCGGGCGGCAACATGGAATACGACTGGCTGCGCTATGTCATCACCCGCTACGAGCCCGGCGACGGGCCGCAAAACCAGATGGTCAGCTTCATGCGCGCGCTCTTCGGCGAGCATGTGCTGAACCATACGGTGTTGAAATCGACCGCGATCTCGGATGCCGGGATCACCAAGCAGACGCTCTACGAGATCGACAAGTCGCAGTTCACCCGCGCCACCTATGACCGCGCGATGGAAAGCCTGAACGCGGTCAATGGCGAGATCGAGGGGCTGATCCAGAAAGCATGGGGGCGCGGATGAGCCGGAAGAACCTTCTCAGCGGGCTGATGGGCCCGGCCGACCCGCGGGCCCCCTCCCCTGCCCCGGGGCCCGCGGTTTCGGGGCTCGACCCCGAGCGGCCGCGCTTTGCCCGCGGTGCGATCGGCGCGATCTCGCGCTCGGTCGCCGATCTGCAGGCCCGCGCGCTGGTCGAGATCGACCCGGCGCTGATCGACGCCGGCGGCGTGCAGGACCGGCTGGAAAGCGACGATGCCGAGGATGCGGCGCTGCGCGCCTCGATCGCCGAATACGGCCAGCAGGTGCCGGTGCTGGTGCGCCCGCATCCCTCGACCGAGGGCCGCTATCAGATCGTCTATGGCCGCCGCCGGGTGCTGGCGCTGCGTGACCTCGGCCGCCCGGTCAAGGCGCTGGTGCGGGCACTTGATGACCGCGACCTCTTGATCGCGCAGGGGCAGGAAAACACCGCCCGCCGCGATCTCTCCTTCATCGAGAAGGCCAGTTTCGCGCGGCAGATGCGCGCCGCGGGCTATGAGCGCAAGATCATCGGCGACACGCTGTCTATGGACAAGACATTGATTTCGCGTCTTTTTTCTGTGGCCGAACGGGTTGCGCCCGAGATCATCGAGGCGATCGGCGCCGCCCCTTCGGTGGGGCGCGACCGCTGGCTCGCACTTGCCGATGCGATCGAGGCGGGCGAGCATGCCGCCTCCGAGGTCGTGGCGATGGTGAACCTGTCCGGGGCCAGCACCTCGGACGCGCGGTTCGAGGCGGCGCTGGCCTATGCCAAGGGCCCGAAACCTGCCCGCAACCGCCCTGCCCCGCAGCGCATCGACAGCGTGAACGGCATGCCGCTGGCCGAGGCCGAGCGTCGCAATGGCCGCCTCACCCTGCGCTTCGAAAAGCGGCTCGACCGCGGTTTCGAGGACTGGCTGCTGACCGAACTTCCCGCGCTGCACCGCAAGTGGAGCGAGGGCGCATGACCCCGTCACCCGTAACCAAGGAGGCACGACCCGGCCGATAGAGAAAAGCCCCCCAGGACATGACATCCCGAGAGGCCCGTTCTTGATCTAGCACTCAAGAAATACAGGCCCGACGAATCGCTGTCAACATCGCATCTGCGGTGGCCGATTTCTTTTTGCCTCGTGAAGACCGAATGCAGCACATTTCCACGACGCCTTTCGGGCGGCGGCCGGTTGCGGCTGGCCATCTGGCACAGCGCGCCCTGGCCGAGGCCCCCCTGCCCGCCTCGGCGCCCGACAAATGGGCGATCCTGCGCGACCTGACTGCCGCGCGCGCGGCCTTCGGCATCTCCGACCGCGATCTTGCCGTGCTCTCGGCGCTGGTCAGCTTCCATCCGCATCTGCAGCTCGCCGAGGGCGACGGCACCATCGTCTTTCCGTCGAACGCGGCGCTTGGCGAACGCACGCATGGCATGGCGGAATCGACCCTGCGCCGGCATCTTTCGGCCCTTGTGCGGGCGGGCCTCGTGCTGCGTCACGACAGCCCGAACGGCAAGCGTTACGCCGCGCGCGGGCTCGACGGCGGGCTGGCGGTGGCCTTCGGCTTCGATCTGCGCCCCCTCCTCGTCCGGGCGGCCGAGATTGCATCGGCGGCCGAGGCGGCGCGGGCGGCCAACCTGCGGCTGAAGCGGCTGCGCGAGGCTGTGGTGCTGCGCCTGCGCGACGCAACGAAGCTGATTGCCTTCGGCGAGGAGCTGGGCGGCAACTGGGATGCGCTCGCCGATCGCGCGCGGCTGATGGCCCGCAGCCTGCGCCGCAAGCTCGACACAGCGGCGCTTGAAGCCCTGGGGCTCGAAGCGGCTGATCTCCTCGAGGCAGTGAACGCCCGTCTCGCTCTGATCGAAACAGAAGAAATGAGCGGCAATGCCCTCGATTCCGAGCGGCACATTCAGGATTCAAACAGACTCCTTCATGAATCTGAACCTTCCAGTGAACAGGAAGGGTTGGCCGCGGCCGAGGCGCCAGAACCCGACCGGGCGGTGCCGAAGCTGCCGCTCTATCTTGTGCTGAAATCCTGTCCAGATCTTCTCGACTATGCACCGCATGGCGTCGACAGCTGGCACGAGCTGGTGGGTGTGGCCGATTTCGTCCGGCCGATGCTCGGCATCAGCGCCGATGCCTGGCGCGAAGCGCGGGCGACGATGGGCGACGGCGCGGCGGCGGTGACGCTGGCCTGCATCCTGCAACGCGCCGCCGAGATCCGCAGCCCGGGCGGTTATCTGCGCTCGCTGTCGGCCAAGGCGGCGGCCGGTGGCTTCTCGCCGGGGCCGATGGTGATGGCGCTTTTGCGCGCCGACAACACCCGCGCGGCGTGATCGGTTGACAGCTGTCAACCGGCGCCGGTGGGCGGGTGGTGTTGACAGCTGTCAACTTTGCGGGCGCCGTGTCGAAGGGGGATTTCCTCGGCCGCGCGATGCGCTAGGAAGCGGGGACAAGGAGGCTCCCGTGCAGATCCGGCTTGAGAAGATCAACCACATCCGGCGCCAGCGCCGGTTCTACGAGATCAGCGTCACGCAGACGCTGTTCGGCGAGTGGTGCCTGGTTCGTCGCTGGGGGCCGATCGGCCGGGCCGGAGGCGGCAGCCTGACGGTTTACCTCGCCACGCTGCCCGAGGCCGAAGCCGCCTGCGAGCGGCTGAAGGCGTTGAAGCTGCGCCGCGGCTATGCGGTGATTCCGGTGCAGCTCGCGCTGTTCTAGGGCTCAGCGCGCGGTCGCAAGCAAGGCGCAGCCGGCGCGGATCGAACCGTCATGGATGTCTCGCTCGAGCGCCACACGCAGGGCCGCCGCGTCGCGGGCCCGCATCGCCGCCAGCATCTCCTTGTGATGGTCGACCATGGTGATCGCGGCGATATCCTCGATCACCTGGCGCTGGAAGGGCCCAAGCTGCAGCCAGATGCTCTCGATCAGCGGAATCGTCGCCTGATCCGGGTTCAGCGCATAAAGCGTCTTGTGGAATTCCTGGTTCATCCGGGTCAGCGCGTCGAGGTCATGGGCGGCGATCGCGGCATCCATCCGGTCATCGAGCGCAGTGAGCCGGTCGATCACCACCTCGGACAGATAGGGCAGAGCGCGGCCGGCGGCGTGGGTCTCGAGCAGCACGCGCAGTTCGACCAGCTCCTCGAACCGGCCCGGCGTCATCTGCGGCACCCGCAGCCGGCGGTTGCCGAGAACCTCGATCGCCTTCTCGGTGCTGAGCCGGCGCACCGCTTCGCGGATCGGCGTCGGGCTGAGACCAAGTGCCTGCGCGAGGCCTCGGAAGGTCAGTGCCGTGCCGGGTTTCAGTGCCCCCACCATCACCGCGTTGCGCAGCCGGGCATAGGCATGCTCCTGGGTCGTCATGCCCTCGGCGGGCGGGATCTCGGGCAAGGGGAAATCGGTCATCTGGGCCTTGGGATACGGAAGGTCGCGGCGCAGAATGGCCCGGGACGAGGCTTGACTCAAGGGCGATTTCCTATCACAGATGAAAAAAAGATATCACAAAATTTCAGGGAGTATCACAATGAAGCCCGTGGACGCGACAGCCTGGCTGGCCGACCGCCCCGAAATCGAGACGATCTTCGCCTGCATCTGCGACTTGAACGGCGTGATGCGGGGCAAGCGCGTGCCGGTTGACCAGGTCGAGAAGATCGTCTCCGGCGGGCTGCGGATGCCGCTGTCGTTGCTCGGCATGGACATCTGGGGCGAGGACATCGAGGGCAACGAACTGGTGTGGGACACCGGCGATGCCGACGGGCTGTGCGATTTCACCGGCCGTCCGCTGATCCCGGTCGACTGGACGGCGCGGCCGGCGGCCTTTGCACAGCTGTGGATGCGGACCGAGAACGGCGAGCCCTTCCCGGGCGATCCGCGCCGGGCGCTCGCCGCGATCGTCGAGCGCTACAAGGCGCTTGGGCTGACGCCGGTCGTGGCGACCGAGCTTGAATTCTATGTCGTCGACCCGTCGAACGCCGCGCCGCAGCCGCCGTGCTCGCCGGTGACCGGCAAGCGGCTCGACAGTGACGGGGCGTTGTCGCTGGACGAATTGCAGCATTTCGATGCCTTCCTGAACGAGGTCTACGACGCCTGCGCGGCGCAGGGCATTCCGGCCGATGCGGCGATCTCGGAGAACGGGGCAGGGCAGTTCGAGATCAACCTGATGCATGTTGCCGACCCGCTCGAGGCGGCAGACGATGCGGTGCTGTTCAAGCGCCTGGTGCGCGGCATCGCCCGCAAGCACGGCTTTGCCGCGACCTTCATGGCGAAACCCTATGGCGACCGTGCCGGCTCGGGCATGCATGTGCATTTCTCGCTGGTCGATGCCGAGGGCCGCAACGTCTTCGACAATGGCGGCGAGGAGGGCACCGAGGTGATGCGCCACGCCGTCGCCGGGCTGATCCGGACGATGGCCGAGAACACCCTGGTTTTCGCGCCGCATGAAAACTCCTATCGCCGGCTGCTGCCGGGCTCGCATGCGCCGTCCTCGGTCGCCTGGGGCTATGAGAACCGCACCGTGGCGATCCGCATCCCGGGCGGCAGCCACAAGGCGCGGCGGATCGAGCACCGCGTCGCGGGCGCCGATGCCAACCCCTATCTGGTGCTGGCCTCGATCCTTGGCGGCGCGCTGCTGGGCATCGAGGGGCAATGGGAGCCGCCCGCGCCGCTGGTGGGCGACGCCTATACGCAGGTGATCGAGACCCTGCCGCCCGACTGGGCCTCGGCGATCGAGGCCTTCGAGAAGGGCGTGCATGTCGAGCAGGTCTTCTCGAAGCGCCTGCGCCGGATGTTCGTGCAGTGCAAGCTGCAGGAGCTGCGCCGCTTCACCCGCCATGTCACCGATTTCGAATACCACTCCTACCTGGAGGCCGTCTGATGAACGCCCAGCCCACCTTCCCGAACCACCCCTATGCGGGCAATGGCGCCCATACCGGCAGCTATTACGCCGCCTCGGCCAACCCGGCGCCGCTGCGCGCCGAGCTGACGGGCACGCACGAGACCGACGTCTGTGTGCTGGGCGCGGGCTTCTCGGGCCTGTCGACGGCGCTGCACCTGGCCGAGAAGGGCTACAAGGTGACGGTGGTCGAGGGCGCGCGGATCGGCTGGGGCGCGTCCGGCCGCAACGGCGGGCAGATCGTGAACGGGCTGAACGCGAGCCTGCAGACGATCGGCCGGCGCTATGGTTCGGATGCGGCGAAATTCGTCGCCAGCCTGGTGACCGAGGGCGGCGACATCATCCGCGAGCGCATCGCCACCTATGACATCCAATGCGACCTCAAGCAGGGCAACGTCTTCGCCGGGCTGACGCAGGCGCATCTGCGCGAGCTTGAGGCGCGGCGCAAGCTGTGGCGCAGCTATGGCATCGAGAGCCAGGAGATGCTGAGCCGCGAGGAGATGCGTCAGCACGCCGCCTCGGACCTCTACACGGGCGGCATGATCGACCACAAGGGTGGCCACATGCACCCGCTGAACCTCGCCCTTGGCGAGGCGGCGGCGATCGAGCGGCTTGGCGGCACGATCTTCGAGATGTCGCCGGTGACCTCGGTCGACACCGCCTCGGCGCAGCCGTCGCTGAGCACGGCGAAGGGCAGGGTGGTTGCCAAGGTCATGGTGCTGTGCGGCAACGCCTATCTGGGCCATGTGGTGCCGACGCTCGAGTGGCGGGTGATGCCGGTCTCGACCCAGGTGATGGCGACCGAGCCGCTTGGCGAAAAGCTTGCGCGGCAGCTGATGCCGTCCGACGTCTGCATCGAGGACGTGCGCTATATCCTTGATTACTATCGCATGTCGGCGGACAATCGGCTGCTCTTCGGGGGCGGCACCGTCTATGGCGGCACCGATCCGAAGGATATCAAGGCGAAGCTGTGGAAGAACCTCGAGAAGGTCTTCCCGCAGCTGAAGGGCACGAAGATCGACTATGCCTGGTCGGGGAATTTCGCGCTGTCGTTCTCGCGCGTGCCGCAGATGGGCCGGATCGGCGCCAACACCTATTTCGCGCATGGCTATTCCGGCCATGGCGTGACCGGCTCGCACACCTTCGGGCGGATCCTGTCCGAGGCGATCCACGGCGACCAGAGCCGCTTCGACATGTTCGCGAAGATGCCCTGGATTCCGTTCCCGGGCGGGCGGATGTTCCGCGTGCCGTATTCGGTCATCGGCTCGTGGTGGTACGCGGCGCGCGACCGGCTGGGCGTGTAAGGCGGCCGGAAGGGCAGGGGGGGCGAGCGAGCCGGCCCACTGAAGAGATCGTCCGACGGCCCCCGCGCAGACGCGCCCGGGGCCGTCCTGTCTTGCGGGACACCAGGCGCCGATCGGTTTCCTCGTCCATTGGCGACCATTGGCGGATGGCCAACCCGTGCGGTCGCTCTGGGGCTGATCGCAACCGGTTCACCGGCAATCTGTGCCAAGGCGCGGCATGATTCACGTCTTCGCTGCTGCGGTGACGTGAGAGAGGGCGAACTTGCGCTCGTCGATACCGCGGGACCGGGAACAGAACGGCCCTGGCGGAAAACTCTTCTCCGCGCCGCGCCCCGGAGGGCGGTTTTCACCTCCAAACCCGGGGGAGTTTGGAATGGCCTCAGGACGACTCTGATTTTATCAATCATCTACAGATAAAGTCGTCATTTGGAGCCGCCATGTCCGGTCCCCGTTTTGCAGCCTTCGCCGGTTCCTGGAGCCGGCCGTCGAAGACCCGCGCGCTGGTCGAGACCGTCGCCGCCCGCGCCACCGCCCGCTTCGGGGGCAGCGCCCATGTCTTCGATATCGCGGACCTGGGCCCCGGCTTCGGCGCCCTGCGCGAGGGCAGGGATGCCACGCTCGACCGCCATCGCGCGGCCTTCCTCGCGGCCGATGCGCTGATCGTCGCAAGCCCGGTGTTCAAGGGCAGCTATACCGGCCTGTTCAAGCATTTCCTCGATCTGATCGAGCCCGAGGCGCTGGCCGGCAAGCCCGTCCTGCTGGCGGCCTGCGGCGGCGGCGAGCGGCATGCGCTGGTGATCGAACACCAGCTGCGGCCGCTGTTCGGCTTCTTCGAGGCGATCACCCTGCCGACCGGGCTCTACGCCTCGGCGGCCGATTTCGCCGCGGGCGCGCTGCGCGCGGGCCCGGTCTTCGAACGGCTTGACCGCGCGGTGGCGCAATTCGCCCCGCACCTTCCCCACACCGTCGCCGCGCCGCTGCGCGTGGCCGGCTGAGACCGGAGTCCCCGATGACCACCCAAGCGAAGAAACGCATCATTCTCAATGCCTTCGACATGACCTGCGTCGGTCATCAGGCGGCCGGCACCTGGCGGCACCCGTCGAGCCAGGCGTCGCGCTACAATGATCTCGAGTATTGGACCAACCTCGCGATCGAGCTGGAACGGGGTGCCTTCGACAGCCTGTTCATCGCCGATGTGGTGGGCGTCTATGACGTCTATCGCGGCTCGGCCGAGGCGGCGCTGCACGACGCGGCGCAGGTGCCGGTGAACGACCCGTTCGGCGCGATCTCGGCGATGGCGGCGGTGACTCGCAATCTGGGCTTTGGCATCACCGCGGCGGTGACCTTCGAGCATCCCTATCTGCTGGCCCGCCGGCTCTCGACGCTCGATCACCTGACCAAGGGGCGCGTGGCCTGGAACGTGGTGTCGTCCTATCTCGACAGCGCGGCGCGCAACATCGGGATGGATCGGCAGATCGGCCACGACGCGCGCTATGACCTCGCCGAGGAATACATGGAGGTCACCTACAAGCTGTGGGAGGGCAGCTGGGAAGAGGGCGCGGTGCTGCGCGACAAGGAGAAGGGGATCTTCACCGATGCCACGAAGGTGCACCCGATCCGCCACGAGGGCGAGTATTTCAAGGTGCCCGGCTTCCACCTGTGCGAGCCCTCGCCGCAGCGCACGCCGGTGATCTTCCAGGCCGGCGCAAGCGCCCGCGGCCGGCAGTTCGCTGCCCGCCACGCCGAGGCGATGTTCGTGCTGGCGACCAGCCCCGAGACCGCGAAGAAGCTGACCGACGCGATCCGCGCCGAGGTGGCGGCGGCCGGGCGCGAAGCCGACAGCCTGAAGATCTTCGCGCTGCTCACCGTCATCACCGGCCCGACCGACGAGGCGGCGCAGCGCAAATACGAGGAATACCTCGATTATGCGAGCGCCGAGGGGGCGCTGGCGCTCTATGGCGGCTGGACCGGGCTCGACTTCTCGACGCTCGATCCCGATCAGCCGCTGACCGCGGTCGAGAATGACAGCCTGCGCACCACGCTGGAATCCCTTGCCGCCGATGGCGAGGCCTGGACGGTGCGCGACGTGATCCGCAAGCGTTCGATCGGCGGGCTTGGGCCGGTGCTGGTCGGCGGGCCGCAGACGGTGGCCGACGCGCTCGAACGCTGGGTCGATGAGGGCGGCATCGACGGTTTCAACCTCGCCTATGCGGTCACCCCGGCCTCGACGACCGATTTCATCGATTTCGTGGTGCCGGAACTGCGCAAGCGCGGCCGCGCGCAGCAGGGCTATGCCCCCGGCACGCTGCGCGAAAAGCTGCTCGGCGATGCCGGCGGTCTGGCCCGCGACAGCCACCCCGCCGCGCAGTGGCGCCGCCATTACATCGGCCGCGAGAGCGTGGCCGACGCTTCGCGCCCCTCGGCCTTCGAAGGGCTGGGCCGGGTCACGGAGGCGGCGGAATGAGCGCGCCCGAGATCTTCTGGTTCCTGCCCACCTCGGGCGACACGCGCTATCTTGGTACCTCGGATTTCGGCCGGGCGCCCGAGCCCGACTATCTGCGCGACATCGCCACCACCGCCGACCGGCTCGGCTATGACGGGATGCTGATCCCGACCGGGGCAAGCTGCCTCGACCCCTGGGTGGTGGCGGCGGCGCTGGCGCCGGTGACGCGGCGGCTGAAGCTGCTGGTGGCGCTGCGCAGCTCGATCAGCGGGCCGACGGCGGCGGCGCGGCAGGCGGCGACACTGGATGCGGCGCTTGGTGGGCGGCTCTTGCTCAATGTCGTGCCGGGCGGCGACCCGCGCGAGCTTGCCGCCGACGGCGCCTTCTTCAGCCATGACGGGCGTTACGAGAATGCCGGGGAATTCCTGACCGTGTGGAAGCGGCTGATGGCCGGCGAGACCGTCGATTTCGAGGGCCGGCATATCCGCGTCGAGGGGGCGCGGAACGCCCATCCCGGCCCGCAGCGCCCGCATCCGCCGCTCTACTTCGGCGGCTCGTCGCCCGCCGCGCATGCGCTCGCGGCGCAGCATGTCGATGTCTATCTGACCTGGGGCGAGCCGCCCGGGGCGGTGGCGGAGAAGATCGCCGACGTGCGGGCGCAGGCGGCGGCGCAGGGGCGCAAGCTGCGGTTCGGCATTCGTCTGCATGCCATCGTGCGCGAGACCGAGGCCGAGGCCTGGGCCGCGGCAGAGCGGCTGATCAGCCGGCTGACCGACGACGACATCGCCCGCGCGCAGGCGAATTACGCGGGCATGGACTCGGTCGGGCAGGGCCGGATGGCGGCGCTGCACGGCGGCCGGCGCGACCGGCTGGAGGTGGCGCCCAACCTCTGGGCCGGGGTCGGTCTGGTACGCGGCGGCGCGGGCACCGCCCTCGTCGGCGATCCCGACACCGTGGTCGCGCGGATGCGCGAGTACCAGGCGCTTGGCATCGAGACCTTCGTGATGTCGGGCTATCCGCATCTCGAGGAGGCGATCCGTTTCGCCGAACTGATCTTCCCGCGCATCGGCAAGGCGGCCGTGACCGAGCAGGGCACGAGCCAGACCGGCGGCGCCTTTGACGTGCGCGCGCGGGCTACTTCCTGAGGACAAAGCCATGACCTTTCCCGTCATCGACATGCGCTGCCGCCCGGCCTTCCTGCACGACTTCTTCGGCAGGACGCCCGGCACGCCCGAATTCGACGCCGTGCGCTGGCTCAATCGCCGCGTCGGCAGCCGCGGGCCGGACACCCATTTCACCCGTTCCGCGACCGAGGCGGGCTTTCTGGCCGAGATCGGCGACGCGGGCCTGACGCGCGCCGTGGTCGTCGGCCGCCACACCCCGGCGCAGCATCTGCCGAATGACGAGATCGCGCGCATCGTCGGGCTCGATCCCGCCCGGCTGAGCGGCATCGGTGCGGTCGATCCGGTGCTGCAGGGGCCCGAGGTGGCGATCGCCGAGGCGCGCCGCGCGGTGGGGCCGCTCGGGCTGCGCGGCATCGACCTTGAGCCCGGCTTCGGCACGCCGCCGCGCCACCCCGACGATCCGGCCTATCTGCCGGTCTACGAATGGGCCGCGGCCGAGGGCGTGCCGGTCTTCCTGATGAGCGGGCCGACGACACCCGCGCCGCGGTTCAACGACCCCGCCGGGCTTGCCGCGGTGGCGCGGCTGTTCCCGACGCTGAAGATCGGCGTCTTTCACGGCTACTGGCCGAATGTGCAGGACATCCTCGGTCTCGCCTTCCGGCACGAGACGATCCACATCATCCCGGACATGTACCTCTTCCAGGCCGGCAGTCAGGCCTATGTCGAGGCCGCGAACGGCTGGCTTGGCGACCAGCTGCTGTTCGGCTCATCCTATCCGTTCCGCCCGATCGGGCAGAGCATCGGGGACGCGCTGACGCTTGGCCTGCGCGAGGAGGTGCTTGGCCGGTTCTTCCACGACAATGCGGCGCGGCTTCTGGGCCTTGCCGCGGCCTGAAGAGGACACCACGATGACCGATACCCGCTTTTCCGTGCTCGATGCGCAGATCCGCGCGGCCCTTGCCCGCCTCGCCGAAGGCCGGCTTGTCCTTGTCACCGATGACGAGGACCGCGAGAACGAGGGCGACCTGATCGGCGCCGCGGCGACGATGGGGGTGCGCGAGCTGGCCTTCATGGTGCGGCACACGACGGGGATCGTCTGTGCCGCGCTCGATCCGGCGCGCTGCGCGGCCTTCGGCCTGCCGCCGATGGTGGCGGATAACGAGGACCCGAACGGCACCGCCTACACGGTCAGCTGCGACGCGGCGGCTTGCGGCACCGGGGTCTCGGCCGAGGACCGACTGCTGACCCTGCGCACGCTGGCCGGCCGGCCCGATCCCGCGCTTTTGCGCCGGCCCGGGCATCTGTTCCCGCTGCGGGCGCGGCCGGGCGGGGTGCTGACGCGGCCGGGCCATACCGAGGCGGCCTGGGATCTGGCGCGGCTCGCCGGGCTGCCCGGTGTCGGTGTGCTGGCCGAGCTGGTCGATGACGACGGCACGATGATGCGCGGCGCGGCGCTGGCGGACTTCGCGCGCCGCCACGACATTCCGCAGCTTGCGATCACCGATCTGATCGCCTGGCGCGAGGCTGCGCCGGTCGGGGCGGTCGCATGAGTGCGGCCGCAGACCCGCCGGTGGTGGCGATCGTCGGCGGCGGTTTCACCGGGGCGAGCACGGCCTTCCACCTGGCGCGCGCGCTGGACGGGCCGGTGCGGATCGTGGTGATCGAGCCGCGGGCGCAGCTTGGCCAGGGGCTGGCCTATGCGACCCGCGACCCGAGCCACCGCATCAACGTGCCGGCCGTGCGGATGACGATGGACAGCGCCGCGCCGGGCGGGCTTCAGACCTGGATCGAGACGCAGCGGCCCGCGCTTTCGGCCGGAACCCGGCTGGCCTCGGGCGAGCTTTTCGTGCAGCGCGGCCTTGTCGGCGATTACGTCGCCGCGGCGCTGGCGCCGCTGCTGGCCGCGGGGCGGGTCGAGCATCTGCGGGCGCGGGCGGTGACGCTGGCGCGCGGGGCACGCTTCACCCTGGGCTGCGACGACGGACGCACGCTGGTGGCCGATCTGGTGGTGCTGGCCACCAGCCACCCGCCGCCCGGCGTGCCCGCGGTCTTTGCGCCGCTTGCCGGCTCGGACCGGCTGATCGCCGACAGCGGCGATGGCGCGCGGCTGAGCGCGCTCGCGCGCCGCGCCCGGAACCTGCTGATCGTCGGCACCGGGCTGACCTCCGCCGATGTGATTGCCAGTCTCGACCGGCAGGGCTTCGGCGGCCGGATCACCGCGCTGTCGCGGCGCGGCCTGCGCTCGCGCGGGCATGCCTTCGGCTATGCGGACTCGCCGGCCGATTTCGCCACCGATCCCGCCCGCACCGCGCTTGCGCTGCTGCGCCGGGTCCGGGCGGCGGTGCGGGCCGACGCCGCGGCAGGTCTGCCCTGGCAGGCGGCGCTCGACAACGTGCGCCGCGACGGGCCGGTGATCTGGGCGGCGCTGCCGCCGGCCGAACGCGCGCGGCTGGTGCGCCGGCTGCGGGTGTGGTGGGACGTGCACCGCTTCCGCATCGCGCCGCAGCTCGAGGCGGTGATCGAGCGCCGCCTGGCCGAGGGGCGGCTCGCGATCGTGGCGGGGCAGCTGCTGTCGGCGCAGGAGGGCGACGCGGGGATCGAGGTGTGCTGGCACGACCGGCGCGCGGGCGCGCGCGCGGGTCTCTTCGACGCGGTGATCCTGACCACCGGCCCGGCGCATGGCGCGATCCTGCACGAGATGCCGCTTTTCGCCACGATGGCCGCGGCCGGGCTGATCCGCGCCGACCCGCTGCAGCTCGGGCTCGATGTGACCGAGGGCTGCCGCGCTGTCGGTGGCGATGGCGCGCCGGTGCCCGGGCTTTTCGTCGCCGGCCCGCTGGCGCGCGGCCATGTGGGCGAGCTGATGGGCATTCCCGAGGTGACGCAGCACGCCGAGCTGGTCGCTGCCCGTCTGGCGCAGGCGCTGGCCGGGCGGGCGCGGCCCGTCGCCCAAAGCGCCTGACCCGATCGAAATCGCCCCCCGGAGCGGGCGCCCGCGTGGCGCCCGGCCGATCCCCCATGCCCGCCGGACCGGCCGGGCCAGACAGGAGACGACCATGACCTTGCATGACACCTGGGCCGAGATCCCCGACACCGCGGCGCTGAAGGCCCGGTTCCGGCCCGTTTTCGACCGCATCGCCGAGGGCGCGCTGCGCCGCGAGCGCGAGCGCATCCTGCCCTTCGAGGAGATCGGCTGGCTCAGGGAGAGCGGCTTCACCGCGCTGCGCGTGCCGGTCGACTACGGCGGGGCAGGGGCCAGCCTCGTGCAGCTTTTCGACCTGCTGATCGACCTGGCCGAGGCGGACACCAACATCGCGCAGGCGCTGCGCGGCCATTTCGCGCTGGTCGAGGACCGACTCGTCGCGCCGCGGGCCGAGGGCGAGATCTGGCTGAAGCGCTTCGGTGCGGGCGAGATCGCCGGCAATGGCTGGACCGAGGTCGGCGAGGTGAAGATCGGCGACACGATCACCAAGGTCACGCCGGATGCCGATGGCTTCCGCGTCGACGGCGAGAAATTCTATTCCACCGGCACGATCTTCGCCGACTGGATCGACACCTATGCGACGCGCGCCGATACCGGCGAGCCGGTGATCGCGATCGTGGCCACGGCGCAGCCGGGGGTGGAGCGGCGCGACGACTGGACCGGCTTCGGCCAGCGTCTGACCGGCACCGGTACCACGGTCTATAGCGCGGCGCGCGTCGAGGCCGCGGGCGTCGTGCCCTTCGCCACCCGCTTCCGCTATCAGACCGCCTTCTATCAGCTTGTCCTTGATGCGGTGCTGGCCGGTGCTGCCGCGGCGGCGGTGCGTGACGTCAGCGAACAGGTGCGCAGCCGCACCCGCGGCTTCTCGCACGGGGCGGGGACGGTGGTGCGCAACGATCCGCAGGTGTTGCAGGTGGTGGGCCGGGCGCGCGCCTTCGCCTTTGCCGCGCGGGCGGCGACGCTCGAGGCGGCGCGGGCGGCGCAACATGCCTACGAGACCTCGCAGGCGGGAGATGCCGCGGCCGACGAGGCGGCGAATGTGGCGGCCGAGCTGGCCTCGGCCGCGGCACAGGTCGCGGGCGCCGATCTTGCCCTGCGCGCGACGAGCGAGGTGTTCAATGCCCTCAGCGCTTCGGCCGCGGCGACCGGGCTGGCGCTCGACCGGCACTGGCGCAATGCCCGCACCGCGGCCAGCCACAACCCGCTGATCTACAAGGAACGCATCCTCGGCGATCATGCGGTGAACGGGACCGAGCCGGTCTATGTCTGGCAGATCGGCCGGGTGACCGGGTGACGGGCGCGGGGCCGGCGGTGGTGCCGGCCCCGCACCTCCCTGAACGGACCCGCGCGGCGCCCCGGTGGACATGGCCCCGGTGAATATGGCCCCGGTGAACATGGTTCGGCCCCGACGACGCAAAGGACGGTCGTCGGGGCCGCATTGTCTTTGGCATTGGGGGCGCGGATCCGGCCAGACCCGCGCCGGTTTCATCCGCTCAGCCGACGGGGGCCGGCGTCTCGCGCTTCACCCGCTCGATGTCGCGATAGCGCTGCGCGGGATGGCTTTCGGGCAGCCGCGGCCCGTCGCCGAAGAGCTTCTCGCGCAGCGTGCCCTCGCGGTAGCCGGTGGCATAGACGCCGCGCTTTTGCAGCTCGGGCACGACATGGCCGATGACATCGGCGAAGGTCTCGTGCGCCAGCGCATAGGCGAGGTTGAAGCCGTCGATGCCGGTCTCCTCGACCCAGTCCTGCAGCAGGTCGGCGACCGTCTCGCCCGAGCCGACGAAGAGCGGCCCCATGCCGCCGATGCCGCCCCATTTCGCCAGCTCCTCGATCGTCCAGACCTTGTCGCCGCCGGCCAGATGCTCAACCGCCGAGACGATCGCATTGGTCTGCACCTTCTTCACCGTGTCGGTCGGCGCATAGGCGCCGAAGTCGATGCCGGTCCAGCCAGACATCAGCACAAGCGCCCCGTCATAGGAGGCATGGCGCTGATATTCCTCGTATTTCGCCCGCGCCTTCGCGTCGGTCTCGGCGGTGATGATCGTCGCCATCGCGTAGATCAGCACCTTCTTCGGGTCGCGCCCGGCGGCGGCGGCGCGGGCGCGGATCTCGCTCACATAGGCCTTGGTCGCCGATTTCAGCGGCGTCGAGATGAACACGCATTCGGCGTGCTCGGCGGCGAAGGCCTTGCCCGCGCCCGAGGCGCCGGCCTGGAACAGCACCGGGGTGCGCTGCGGCGAGGGTTCGCACAGGTGATAGCCCGGCACGTCGAAATAGCGGCCCTTGTGGCCGATCTCGTGGATCTTCGCGGGGTCTGCGAACAGGCCGCGGCTGCGGTCGCGCAGCACGGCGCCATCCTCCCAGCTGCCCTCCAGCAGCTTGTAGAGCACCTCGAGATATTCGGCGGCGACGTCATAGCGGTTGTCGTGGCTGCGCAGCCCGCCCTGACCGACGTTCTTCGCCCCGCTTTCGAGATAGGAGGTGACGATGTTCCAGCCGATCCGCCCCTTGGTGTGGTGGTCGGCCGTGCTGAGCCGGCGCGCGAAGGTATAGGGATGCTCGAACGAGGTCGAGGCGGTGATGCCGATGCCCAGATGCCGCGTCGCCTGGGCGATCGGGTTGGCAAGTTGCAGCGGGTCGTTCACCGGAACCTGCACGCCCTGGCGCAGCGCCTCGTCGAGACTGCCCTTGTAGACATCGTAATAGCCGATCACGTCGGCCAGGAAGATCGCGTCGAAAAAGCCCGTCTCCAGCAGCCTTGCGAGGTCGGTCCAGTAGTCGAGATCCTTGTACTCCCACGAGCGGTCGCGCGGGTGGCGCCACAGCCCGGGCGACTGGTGCCCGATGCAGTTCATCTCGAAGGCGTTGAAGCGGATCTGCTTGCTCATTGTCCTGACGGCTCCCGGTTGGGGTGGGCGCAGCCTTCCGCCCCGGCCAGGGCCGGCGGGGAGGGTGCGGGGGGTGCGGATCGGGTCGTGGCGCCAGCCGGCGCGGAGAAAGCACGACCTTTCTGGTCGTAATTTACGGGCGGGCAGCCGCCGCGGCAATGAACCGGAACGGTCGATCTGCGCCGGGTTTGTGGGCAAATCTTCTCCCGCAGCGGATGCGGAAAGAAGATCTTCGCGATGGCGGTCGGCCGCGGCCGGGGCGGGGTAGAATCGGCCCGCCGATCGCGGTGCGGGCAGGGCAGGGGGCCGGAATGTGAACGCCCCCGCCGGGGAGGGCGGGGGCGCGCGGGGGCAGGGGGCTCAGTTCCAGGGATGACGCGGCGGGTGGGTACCGTTCAGATACCAGTTGCCGACATGGAAGAACTTCCAGCGCACCGGGTCGTGCAGGGTATGCACCCGCGCATTGCGCCAGTGCCGGTCGAGCCCGTGCACCGCCAGCGTCGAACGCGTGCCGGCCAGTTCGAACAGCCGGTTCGTGGCCTCGAGCGCGATCTGCGTGGTCAGCACCTTGGCCTCGGCGGTGCGGATCGTCGCCTCGGTGACGGTGTCGAGCGAGGCCTCGGCATAGCCGCGGTCGATGGCGCGCCCGGCGATCTCGAGCAGCGCCTCGGCCGCGTGCAGGCGGATCTTCAGATCGCCGATCGCCTGGATCGTGTAGGGGTCTTCGCCCGCGGTCTCCTTGCCGCTGTCGATCCAGGGCCGGCTTTGCGTCTGCACGAAGCGGATCGTCTCGTCGATCGCCGCTCGCGCGATGCCGGCGTCGATCGCCGCCTGGATGATCTGCGAGACCGGGCCCTGCACCGTGGGATGTTCGGCCGTGTCGCGCAGCCGGATCGCGCGGCTGCGCGCGACGCGGACGTTGTCGAGCCGCACCGAGCCCGAGGCGGTGGTGCGCTGGCCGAATCCCGACCAGTCGTTGGTGACGCTCAGCCCCGGCGCATCGCGGTCGGCAAAGACCAGATAGATCCCGTCGGGCCCGACCGCGACGATCGGCACCAGATGGGCGAGCAAGGCGCCGGTGGTATAGAACTTCTCGCCATTCACCACGGCCTCGCCGCCCTCGAAGGTGACGCGGGTGCGGAACTCGCCCACCGATTTCGTGCCGAATTCGGAAAAGGCATTGCCGAAGCGCAGCCCGGCCAGCGACCAGCCGAAGACCATGGCCTTCTGCTCCTCGGTGCCGTCGAGGTCGACCAGATCGACGATGGCGATATGGTTTTGCGAGATCTGCGCCACCGCCGGATCGCCGGCCGCGACGGTCGAGATCACCTTGGCCAGCGTCGCATGCGACAGCCCCGGCCCGCCGTGTGCCTTCGGCACCAGGATGGACCACAGCCCGCTTTGCGAATAGCGGTCGAGTTCGGCGAGCGGCAGCAGCCCCTCGCGGTCACGCAGCTGGGCGCCCTGCGCGAGGTCTTTCGCCAGGGCCGTGGCAATGGCGATGGCGTCGGCATCGTCGCGCAGCCGGTGCGGCGGTTCGGTCGGACGCGGGCGCGGCGCGACCGGGTCGGCAGAGTTCACGCGCGGATGCAGGCTGTGGTCGATCTCGCCCCTTGTCAGCGATCCCATCGGGTTTCCTTTCTGGTTGTTGCACGGCGGTCCCAGGCCCGGGGTTTCCTTGCAAGGCATTGAAAAAATAGGATTCAAGGCGGGGCCTGTGGCAAGGAGTGTGGCGTCTGGACACGGCCGCGGCAAGAAACGGGGCATCGTCTTTTGCCCCGCTGCGGCAGCGGGTTCGTTCCCTTTGCCTGCCCGTGCCGGCGGTTTTCTTTCCTGCCGCGCGGTGCCGGGGCAGCACGCGAATCGCGTCGGGCAGGGGCCTCGCTTCCGCGAGAGGCTGCCGTGAATGCCGCTGTGGGCCGCCCCGCGCCGCTCAGCCCGTGGTGAAGCGCAGCGACATCTGCGCGCGATAGGGGGTGCCGGGGCGCAGGATGGGGGAGCGTGCGCCGCGCTCGGGCGGCATGTTCACCGCATCGGGCCAGGTCTGCGGCTCGAGGCAGATCGCATCCTGGCAGGCATAGGCGCGGCCGTTCTTGCCGCGCACCGAGCCGTCGAGGGCGTTGCCGGTATAGACCTGCAGTCCCGGCTGATCGGTGCACAGCGTCATCCGGCGCCCGGTCACCGGGTCGAACAGCTCTGCCCGGCCGGCGTCGAGGCACAGGCAATGGTCGTATCCGCCGATCACGCCGCTGCGCACCGCGGTCACCGGCAGACGGCCGGTGCGGAAGTCGAAGGGGGTGGCGCCGACCGGCGCGGGGGCGCGCGGGATCGCGCGTGCGTCGACCGGCAGATAGCGCGCGGCCGCCACCGTCAGCCGGTAGTCGAGCGCCGAGCGCGGCCGCATCGCCAGACCGCGCGCCCCGGCGAGCGCGCGGCCGCATCGCCAGACCGCGCGCCCCGGCGAGCGCGAAGAAGCTGTGATGGGTCATCGCGACCGGCGTCGGCGCGTCGGTCTGCGCCTCGTGGGTGATGTGCAGCACCGCGGCACCGGCCTCGGCGCTCAGGGCATAGGTGACGCGGGCGTGCACCCGGCCCGGAAAGCCCTGATCGCCGGCGGGCGAGACGAGGCCGAGCCGGACCGCTCCGGGGCTTTCCTCCTCGATCTGCCACAGCCGGCGGTCCCAGCCGTCGGGGCCGCCATGCAGGGTGGTGCTGCCCTCGTTCACCGCAAGCCGCACCTCGCGCCCGTCAAGCGTGAACCGCCCGCCGGCGATGCGGTTCGCGACCCGGCCGATGGTGGCGCCGAAGAAGCTGCGATGCGCCAGATAGCCCGCCAGCCCGTCGTGGCCGAGAACGATGTCGTCGGGCTCGCCCGTCCGGTCGGGCACGAGCAGGGCCTGCAGCGCCGCCCCGAAGGTGATGATCCGCGCCGTCACCCCGCCGGCGGCCAGGGTGAGGCGCTCGACCTCGCGGCCGTCGGGCAGGGTGCCGAAGGGCTCTCTCATCCGTCGAAGGCCTCGACCAGGCGCCGCTCGCCCAGCAGGAAGATGTCGGCCACGAGCTGCAACGGCGCCAGGTCGACCTCGGATGCGCCCGTGGCGATCAGCTCGGCGAAGCGGGCGTAGAGGCGGGGATATTCCGCATCCCCGGCGGCGATCTGGGTCTGGCCGCCGACGCACAGCGTCGCGCCGCCGTCGCTCAGCACGATCTCGGGCCCGTCGCAGAGCACCCGGATCTCCCAGGTCTGCGGGCCGGTCTGGCGCCAGTCGAAATCGGCCTCGACCGGCACGCCCGAGGCGGTGCGCATGCGGATCCGGGCGGCGATCGGGGTCTGGCGGTTGGCGGGCACCTCGAGCACCGCGGCCATCGGGTGCAACCGTTCAGGCAGGATCTGCGTCACCACCGAGAGCGCGTTGATGCCCGGATCGAAGACGCCGAGCCCGCCGGGCTGCCAGATCCAGTCCTGGCCCGGATGCCAGCGGCGCACGTCCTCCTTCCAGGTGATCTCGACCGCGCGGATCGTGGCGTGGGCGAGGCGGCGACGCGCCTCCTCGACCGCGGCGGCGGCGCGGCTGTGCCAGGTGGCAAACAGCGTCACGCCGCGCGCGCGCGCAAGTGCGGCCAGGGTCTCGACCTCGCTGACCGAGGTGCCCGGCGGCTTTTCCAGCATCACGTGACGGCCGGCGCGGATCGCCGCCGCGGCCTGGTCGAAGCGGCCCTGCGGCGGTGTGCACAGGGTGAGCGCGGCGATCTCCGGCTCGGCCGCCAGCAGGGCGTCGATATCGGGATAGGCGGGCAGGCCGTCGAGGCCGCCCGCGGGGTCGGCGATCGCCACGAGGCGCAGCGCCGGGGTGGCGGCGAGCGCCGGCAGGTGCTGCTTGCGGGCGATGGTGCCAAGGCCGGCGAGGCCGAGCGGGGTGGGGGTCATCTGGGGTCTCCGTGCAGTCGGAAGGCGGGTTCCGGCCGGCCCTGCAGGCCGTCGGTGCGACAGAAGGTGGCGCCCGAAAGCGGCGCGGCGGCGAGGGCCTCGGGCGACAGGTCCTGTGTGGCCGAGGTGCAGAACAGCGTGCGGAAGTCCGGCCCGCCATAGGCGGGGCAGGTGACATGGGGGGCGGGCAGCGGGTCGCGCGCGCCGATCTCGCCGCTGGCCGAGACGGTCAGCACCGCCCCCGCCCCCCACAGCGCGATGCGCAATGTGCCATCGGCAAGCGTCACCGCGCCATCGGGCCAGAGCCCGGCGGCGGTGAAATCGACGAAGACCTCGGGCGCGGCGGCGGGCCAGCCCTGCGCGTCGAGCGCGACGCGGAACAGCAGGCCGCGCGCGGTGTCGGCGAAATAGCCCTGCGTCCGGTCCGGCGCGAAGCACAGCGCGTTCGGGATGGTGAGACCGGCCACGACCGGCCGCAGCCGGCCCTCGAACAGGCGGTGGATCGCGCCGGCCCCGGGGGCGGCGTCCTTCGCCATGGTGCCGATCCAGAACCCGCCCCAGGGGTCGGCGCGGCCATCGTTCGAGCGGGTCTCGGGGCGGTCGGCCTCGAGCTCGGCGAGCCGCCGCGTGCACCGCCCGGCCGGGATGTCGAACACCGACAGCCCGGTTTCGGAGGCGATCAGCAGCCGGTCGCGATCGATCCAGGCGGCGGCGGAACAGATCTCGGGCAGGGCCCATTCGCCGGTCTCGCCGGTTTTGGGCGCGCGCGACAGCAGCCGGCGGCCGGTGACGTCGAACCAGAACAGCGCGCCGCGGCCGGGGTGCCACAGGGCGCCCTCGCCAAGGGCGCAGATCCGGGGGTCGAACGGATCGCTCATGCCGGCCCTCCGGCCGCGTCATAGGCGACGATCACTGCCCGCGCCCGCGCCGCGACCGCATCCGGCGTCAGGCCGGGGGCATAAAGCGCGGTGCCGAGGCCGAAGCCGTCTGCCCCGGCGGCCCGCCAGGCGGCGAAATTCCCGGGCCCGGCCCCGCCCACGGCATAGACCTGCGTTGCGGGTGGCAGCACCGCGCGCAGCGCCCGCAGCCCCTCCGGGCCGGCCAGCGCGCCGGGGAACAGCTTCAGCCCGGTCGCGCCCGCGCGCAGCGCCGCGAAGGCCTCGGTCGGGGTGAAGACCCCGGGCCAGCAGTCCAGCCCCTGCGCCACCGCCGCGCCGATCACCTGCGCATCGGTGTTGGGCGAGACGATCAGCCGCCCCCCCGCGGCGCGGACCTGCGCCACCTCCTGCGCCGTCAGCACGGTGCCGGCGCCGATCCGGACCTCGCCGCGCCCGGCAAAGGCCCGCGCCAGCCGCGCGATCGAGACCAGCGGCTCGGGCGAGTTCAGCGGCACCTCGATCGTCGTGATGCCGGCCTCGACGAGCGCCTGCCCGACGGCAACGGCGTCGCCGGGCGGCAGCCCGCGCAGGATCGCGATCAGCTTGCGTGTCATGTCGTTCCTCCGTTCCGGGCAAGGGCGAGGCCGCGGCACACCAGCGCCCCGGCCCCGATCGCGCGCGCCGCGATGCCCGCCTGTGCCAGCGCGTCGAGATAGGCCCGGGTCAGCGCCTCGGCGCCGATCACCACGCAGTCTGGCGCGGGCGGCTGCGCGGCAAGCTCGGCGCCGATCAGCAGGCCCGAGAGCCGCGCCCGCGCCGCCACCGGATCGAGCCCGGCGAGCAGCGCCTCGGCGCGCAGCGCGAAGAGCCCGGCAAGGCCGCCGCCGTCGAGCCCCTGCCGCACCCCGTGCCGGAATGCGGCCGGATCCGTGCCATCCGGCGCGATCGTCAGGCGCAGCACCGATTGCGTCGCGAGCAGGGCGAACAGCTCTCCCGTCATCCAGGTGGTGAAGCCGGTGATGCGGCCCCCGGCGACGCGCACGTGTTTCGAATGCGTGCCGGGCAGGATCAGGGTGCCGGCGAAACCGGGTTCCCCGGCCAGAAACCCGGCGATCTGGGTTTCCTCGCCGCGCATCACGTCGGCGGGGGCGCGCTGGCACAGGCCGGGCACGATCTCGACGGCAAGGCGCGGATCGCGGGCGCGCAGGCGCAGTGTCTCGCCCGCGGCGACGGGCGGGCAGGGGACCGGGCGATAGGGCGCCTCGGCCCAGCCCTGCCGGGCGCCGACCATGCCGCAGGCGATGACCGGCGTCGTGCCGGAACCGAGCCAGGGCCCGACGAGGCGCAGCAGCGCCGGCTCGAAACCGTCGGGCGCCAGGCTGGCCATGCCCTCGGCCGAGGCGGCCTCGGCGATCCGCTCCGTGCCGCGCATGGCGAAGGCGCGCAGCGCCGAGGTGCCCCAGTCGACCGCGATCCAGTCCGGCGTGATCCCCGCACAAGCCATCGTGCTGCTCTGTCCCTGTCGCTGTGCGGCCGGTGCCGGCCGGGGCGCCGCGCTCAATGCGCTTCCTTGCCGACCGCGTTGCCGCGGCAGCCGACGAGGAAGTCGAGGTCGGCGCCGGTCTCGGCGCCCTGCACATGGGTCTGGTGCAGCCAGGCATAGCCGCTTTGCGGCGCCTCCTCGGCCGGTCGCCACGCGGCCAGACGGGCGGCCAGCTCGGCCTCGGAGATGTCCAGATGCAGGCGCCGGTTCGGCACGTCGAGCTCGATCATGTCGCCGTCACGCACCACCGCGAGCGGCCCGCCCGCCGCCGCCTCGGGCGCGGTGTGCAGCACCACGGTGCCATAGGCGGTGCCCGACATCCGGGCGTCGGAGATCCGCACCATGTCGGTGATCCCCTTCCTCAGCACCTTGGCGGGCAGGCTCATGTTGCCGACCTCGGCCATGCCGGGATAGCCTTTCGGGCCGCAGTTCTTCAGCACCATCACGCAGGTCTCGTCGATGTCGAGCGCATCATCGTCGATCCGCGCCTTGTAATCGTCGATGTCCTCGAACACGACGGCGCGGCCGCGATGCACCAGCAGATGGGCCGAGGCCGCCGAGGGTTTCAGCACCGCGCCGTTCGGCGCGAGGTTGCCCCTCAGCACCGCGATTCCGCCCTGCGCGGTCAGGGGCCGGTCGGCGGGCAGGATCACCTCCTCGTTCCAGTTCCGCACCTCTTTCACCTCGTCCCAGATCGAGCGGCCGGAGACCGTCAGCGCCTCCTTGTGCAGCGTGCCGTTCTCGCCCAGACGTCGGATCACCACCGGCAGGCCGCCGGCATAGAAGAACTCTTCCATCAGGTATTTTCCCGAGGGCATCAGGTTGACGATGGTGGCGACGTCGCGGCCGCAGCGGTCCCAGTCGTCGAGCGTCAGATCGACGCCGACGCGGCCGGCAAGCGCGAGCAGGTGGATCACCGCATTGGTCGAGCCACCGATCGCGCCATTGGTGCGGATCGCGTTCTCGAAGGCCTGTTTGGTCAGGATGTCCGAGGGTTTCAGGTCGTCCTTCACCATCTGCACGATGCGCCGCCCGGAGACCTGCGCCATCACCCGCCGGCGCGAGTCGACGGCCGGGATCGCGGCGTTGCCCGACAGTGCCATGCCGAGCGCCTCGGCCATCGAGGCCATCGTCGAGGCGGTGCCCATCGTGTTGCAGGTGCCCGAGGAGCGGCTCATCGAGGCCTCGGCCTCGAGAAACTCGGCCTGGGTCATCTCGCCGGCTTTCACCGCCTCGGAGAATTTCCACAGATGCGTGCCCGAGCCCACCCGCTCGCCGCGGAACCAGCCGTTCAGCATCGGCCCGCCGGTGACCACGATCGAGGGGATGTCGCAGCTTGCCGCCGCCATCAGCAGGCTGGGCGTGGTCTTGTCGCAGCCGACAAGCAGCACCGCGCCGTCGATCGGCTGACCGCGGATGGTCTCCTCGATCGCGAGGGCGGCGAGGTTGCGAAACATCATCGCCGTCGGCCGGAAGGTGTTTTCCGAGGCCGAGAACACCGGCACCTCGACCGGGAAGCCGCCCGCCTCCCAGACCCCGGCCTTCACCTTTTCGGCGAGCTCGCGCAGATGGCCGTTGCAGGGCGTCAGGTCGGACCAGGTGTTCAGGATGCCGATGATCGGCCGGCCGTCGAACAGATCGTGCGGGTAGCCCTGATTTTTCAGCCAGCCGCGGTGATAGATGACATCGCGGGACTCGCCGCCATACCAGGCTTGCGAGCGCAGCGGGCGCGGCCAGGGGGCGGGGGTGAAGGTGCGGGCGGACATCGGGAAACCCTCCGGATTTTGCGGGGTTGTCTTACAGGGAGTGAACGACGGCGGGGCCGGTGGCGGGCGCCACCGCGAGCGGGTTGCGCAGCGGCAGGCCGAATTGCGGCGAGGAGATCTCGAACACGTCGCCCGGCCGGGCCGTCAGCTGCGCGGCAAAGCTGAGCGTGGCGGTGCCGAACATGTGCACATGCAGATCGCCCGGGCGCCGGAACGGGGCGTATTTGAAATGGTGGTGCTCGAGATTTGCGATCGTGTGCGACATGTTCTCCTCGCCCGACAGGAACGGCTGGTCGAAGATCACCGCATCGCCGCGCAGGATGCGCGAGCGGCCCTCGACATGCGCGGGCAGCGGGCCGAGCCGCAGCTCCGGGCCGAAGCTCGCCGGGCGGAGTTTCGAATGGGCGAGGAACAGATAGTTGATCCGTTCCGTCACATGATCGGAGAACTCGTTGGCGAGGCTGAAGCCGAGGCGGTTCGGCACGCCGTCGGGGCCGATCACATAGAAACCGGCGATCTCCGGCTCCTCGCCGCCGTCGAGGGCGAAGGCGGGCGAGGTCAGCGGGTCGCCCGGCGCCACGGCCTCGGTCCCGGGGCCCTTGTAGAACCATTCGGGCTGCACCCCGACGCCGCCCGCGGCGGGCTTGCCGCCCTCGAGCCCCATGCGGAACATCTTCATCGAGTCGGAGAGCTGCTCGGTGGTGCCGGCGTGCATCGCGTCGCGCGTCGCCGCCGAGCCGAGATGCGTCAGGCCGGTGCCGCACAGATACATCCGCGCGGGCTCGGGGTGGCGCACCGGCACGTCGATCGCCCCGGCGGCGAGCAGCGCCGGCAGGTCCACCGTCTCGCCGCCCGCGGGCAGCAGATCGGCAAGGCCCGCCCCGGCCGCGATCGCCGCCTGGGCAAGCGCGTAGGTCGAGTTCAGCCCGGGCAGCAGCCGCGCCTGCGCGCCCTCGCGGACGATCACACCGCCGGTTTTCAACTGGCTCAGGAAGGTCATGGCTCAGCCCTGCTTTCTCTTGTTGTAGACGTCGAAGATCACCGCGGAGAGCAGCACCAGGCCCTTGATCATCTGCTGGTAGTCGATGCCGATGCCCATGATCGACATGCCGTTGTTCATCACCCCCATGATGAAGGCGCCGACGACCGCGCCGATCACCTTGCCGGTGCCGCCCGAGGCCGAGGCGCCGCCGATGAACACCGCCGCGATCACGTCAAGCTCGAGCCCGTAGCCGCCCTTCGGCGTCGCGGTGTTCAGCCGCGCGGCAAAGATCAGCCCGGCCAGCGCGGCAAGAAAGCCCATGTTGACGAAGGCGAGGAAGGTCAGCCGCTCGGTCTTGATCCCCGAGAGCTTGGCCGCCTTGGCGTTGCCGCCGAGCGCGTAGATCCGCCGGCCGATCACCGTGTTCTGGGTGACAAAGGCGTAGATCAGTGTCAGCACTGCCATCGAGATCAGCACGTTGGGCAGGCCGCGGAAGGTGGCGAGCTTGTAGCACAGGAACAGCAGCGCGCCGATGACGACGAGGGTGCGCAGCCAGAACACGTTCGCGGGCTCGCTCACCGTGCCATAACGGGCCTCGCGCGCGCGCCCCTTCAGCCCGGTCCAGACGATCGCCACCGAGGCGATGACGCCGAGCGCCATGCACAGCAGGTTCAGGTTGCGCTCGCCGAACAGCGCGCCCGCGGCATTGGTCAGGCCGGTCGGGAAGATGTCGGGGACGAAGCCCGTCGACAGCATCTGGAACGACATCGGGAACGGCCCGACCGACTGCCCGTTCAGCAGCCACAGCGAGGCGCCGCGGAACACCAGCATCCCGGCCAGCGTGACGATGAAGGACGGGATCTTCCAATAGGCGACCCAATAGCCCTGCGCCGCGCCGATCACCATGCCGAGCACCAGCGCGATCACGATCGTGACCGGCACCGGCAGGTGGTGTTCGACGATCAGCACTGCCGCGAGGGCACCGATGAAGCCCATCACCGAGCCCACCGACAGGTCGATGTTGCCCGAGACGATGACGATCAGCATCCCGAGCGCCATGATGATGATGTAGCTGTTTTGCAAGAACAGGTTGGTGATGTTGACCGGGCGCATCAGCGTGCCCGCGGTCACGATCTGGAAGAACAGCATGATCGCGATCAGGGCGACCAGCAGGCCGTAATCGCGCATGTGCGATTTCAGATAGGCCTTCAGCGCGCCGCCGTTCGAGACGGTCCCGGTGGATTGCATCGTCATTTCCTCACTCCGTGACGATGAGCGACATGATGCGCTCCTGATTGGCCTCGGAGGCGATCAGCTCGCCGACGAAGGCCCCTTCGTTCATGACATAGATCCGGTCGCACATGCCGAGCAGTTCCGGCATCTCGGACGAGATCATCACCACCGCCTTGCCCTGCGTGGCCAGGTCGTTGATGATCGTGTAGATTTCATACTTGGCGCCGACGTCGATGCCGCGCGTCGGCTCGTCGAGGAGCAGCACCTTCGGCCCGGTGAACAGCCATTTCGCCAGCACCACCTTCTGCTGGTTGCCGCCCGACAGGTTGCCCACGGCCTGCATCACCGTCGGGGTGCGGGTCGCCATCGCCTTGCGGTAGCGCTCGGCCACGGCGGTTTCCTCGGCCTCGTTCAGCACCCCGGCCCGCGACACCTCGCCGAGGTTCGCGAGGGTGTTGTTGAAGCGGATGCTTTCCTCGAGCACCAGACCAAGCTGCTTGCGGTCCTCGGTCACATAGGCGAGGCCGGCGTCGATCGCCTTCGAGACGGTGGACAGGTCCCGGGGCGCGCCGTCGATCTGCACCTCGCCCGAGATGTTGCGGCCCCAGCTGCGCCCGAAGATCGACATCGCAAGCTCGGTGCGCCCCGAGCCCATCAGCCCGGCGATGCCGACGACCTCGCCCGCGCGCACGCTGAAGGAGATGTCGCGGATCACCCGCCGGTTCTGGTCCGGATGCCAGACGTTCCAGCCACTGACCTGCATCGCCACCGCGCCGAGGGCAGGGTGCCGTTCGGGGTAGCGGTGCGACATGTCGCGCCCGACCATGTCGCGCACGATGCGGTTTTCGGACAGGCCGGCCGCCGCGTCGAGGCGCGACACCGTGGTGCCGTCGCGGATCACCGTCACCGTGTCGGCGACATAGCGCACCTCGTTCAGCTTGTGGCTGATGATGATGCAGGTGACGCCCTGCGATTTCAGTTCCTTCATCAGGTCGAGCAGCTTGCGGCTGTCGTTTTCCTGAAGCGCCGCCGTCGGCTCGTCGAGGATCAGCAGCTTCACGTTCTTCGACAGCGCCTTGGCGATCTCGACGAGCTGCTGCTTGCCGACGCCGATGGTCTCGACGATGGTGCCGGGCGGGTCTTTCAGTCCGACCTTGGCGAGCAGCTCCTCGGTGCGGCGGAAGGTCTCGGCCCAGTCGATCACGCCGTTGCGGGCGCGTTCGTTGCCCAGGAAGATGTTCTCGGCGATCGAGAGCTGCGGGATCAGCGCAAGCTCCTGGTGGATGATGACGATGCCGCGCGATTCGCTGTCGTTCAGGGTGCGGAACTGCGCCAGGGCGCCGTCATAATGGATCTCGCCGTCATAGCTGCCGGCCGGGTAGACGCCGGAGAGCACCTTCATCAGCGTCGATTTTCCCGCGCCGTTCTCGCCGCAGATGGCGTGGATCTCGCCCTTCGCGACCGAGAGGTTCACCCGGTCGAGCGCCTTGACGCCGGGGAATTCCTTCGTGATGTCGCGCATTTCTAGGAGGGTGGTCATGGTCCTGCTCCTGCCGGGCCCGGAGGCCGGAGGTGGAGGCCGCCCGGGACGAAGCCGGGCGGCCGGGCCGTCTCATTTCAGCTGATCGGCGGTGTAGTAGCCGGACTCGACGAGGATCTTCTCGTAGTTGCTGGCGTCGATCTCGATCGGCTGCAGCAGGTAGGAGGGCACGACCTTGACGCCGTTGTTGTAGGTCGTGGTGTCGTTCACCTCGGGCTGTCCGCCCTTCATCATCGCGTCGACCATCGAGACGGTGACCCGGGCAAGTTCGCGGGTGTCCTTGAACACGCTGGAATACTGCTCGCCCGCCTTGATCGACTTGACCGACTGCACCTCGCAGTCCTGGCCGGTGACGATCGGCATCTTCAGGTCGCCCGAGCCGTAGCCGACGCCCTTGAGCGAGGACAGGATGCCGATCGACAGCCCGTCATAGGGCGAGAGCACGCCGTTCACATGCTTTTGCGTGTAGGTGGCGGACAGGATGTTGTCCATCCGCGCCTGTGCCACCGCGCCGTCCCAGCGGAGCGTGCCGACCTTGTCCATGCCGGTCTGGCCCGAGCCGATCACCACATCCCCGGCGTCGATCAGCGGCTGCAGGACCGACATCGCGCCGTTGTAGAAGAAGTAGGCGTTGTTGTCGTCGGGCGAGCCGCCGAACAGCTCGACGTTCCACGGGTGCACGTCGGGGAAGCGCGCCTTCAGCCCGTCGACGAGCGAACTGGCCTGGATCACGCCGACCTTGAAATTGTCGAAGGTAGCGTAATAGTCGACGTTGCCGCTGTCGCGGATCAGCCGGTCATAGGCGATGACCTTGACCCCGGCCGCCGCGGCGTTGTCGAGCGCATTCGACAGCGTGGTGCCGTCGATCGCGGCGATCACCAGCACGTTGACGCCCTTGGTCACCATGTTCTCGATCTGGGCGAGCTGGTTCGGGATGTCATCCTCGGCATATTGCAGGTCGGTGTCATAGCCCGCCGCCTGGAACTGCTTGACCATGTTGTTGCCGTCATCGATCCAGCGCGCCGAGGATTTCGTCGGCATCGAGATGCCGATCAGCCCCTTGCCTTCCGCCTGGACCTGCGAGGTCAGCGCCAACGCGCTGACGGCGAGCGCACCCGCCAGTTTGAGCAATTTCATCTTGTCCTCCCATGGCGGGGCCTCCTCGCCCCGCGTACCTCCCGCGCGGGAGGTATCTTGGGATACATCGGGAATGACATGGCGTTCAAATATCAATACACGGAAAGTGTATTCCAATAATGGTATGCTGCATGGCGGAATTTTTACAGAACATGCGTCCAGCGCAAAGCCGTCTTGTGCTGGAGGTCGCCACCCACGGCCAGTTGCAGGTCGCCGCAGTGGCCTGCGGGATGACGCAGCCGGCCGCCTCGCGGATGCTGGCCGAGATCGAGGCGCAGCTCGGCGTGCGGCTGTTCCTGCGCACGCCGAAGGGGATGGAGCCGACGCCGGAAGGTGCGCTGATCGCCCATCATGCCCGCCGCATCGTGCACGACCATGCCCTGATGAACGCCGAGTTCGACGAGATGGCAGCGGGGCGGGGCGGTTCGGTGCGGGTCGGCGCGGTGACCGGACCGGCGCTTGGCCAGCTGGTGCCGGCGATCCGCTGGCTGAAGGCGCGCGCGCCGCAGATCGACGTGAGCGTGGAGGTGGCGCCCTCGGGCGTGCTGGTGCAGGCGCTCGAGCGCGGCGATCTCGATTTCGCGCTGGCCCGGCTGCCGCCGCGGGTCGACGACAGGGCGTTCGAGCTCGAGCCCGCGCGCGACGAGATCGTGCGGCTGATGGTGCGCGACGGCCACCCGCATCTGGGCCGCGGGCCGGTCTCGGTGCGCGACCTGCACGGGCTGCCCTGGATCTTGCAAGACCATGGCACGCCGATCCGCCTTGCGATCGACAGCGCCTTTCACGACGAGGGGCTGGCCTCGCCGGCCAATGTCATCACCGCCTCGTCGCTGCTGGTGATCGTCGCGCTGCTGCGCGAGACGGATTCGGTGGCGCCGATGTCGCAGGAGGTGATGGACCTGATGCTCGACCCGCCGGTGTCCGCCGGGTTCCGCCGGCTCGAGCTGAACCGGCTGGTGACGGTGGAGCCCTACATGATCTTGCGGGCGAAGGGGCGGACGATGCCGCGCGCCGCCGAGATGCTGTTTGACCGGGTGCGGGCCTCGATCCGCCAGTTCTAGCGCGGCCGGTTCAGTTGCCCGCCTGCAAGATCTTCAGCCGGGCGGCAAAGGCGCTGCGGATGTGGTCGCGCGTCGCGGCTTCGGCGGCGTCGGCGTCACGGGCGGCAATCGCCTCGAGGATGCGGCGGTGCTCGGCCGCGGCCGGGTTCGCGCGGCCCGGCACCGAGAATGTCGTCGGCCCCAGAAGCGCCAGGAAATCCTGCAACTCTTCCAGCGGGGCATGGAAGTAGCGGTTGCGCACCGCCGCGGCGATGGTGTCGTGGAACTGCTTGTTCAGGCTGCGCCATTCCGCCGCCGTCTGCGCCGTCTCGAAGGCCGCCTGCAGGTCGCGCAGATGGGCGATCTCGGCCGGGGTGGCGTTTTGCGCGGCAAAGCGCGAGGCCGTGCCCTCCATGATCTCGCGCATCTGGTAGAGCTCGAAAATCTCGCTCTGGTCGAGCCGGCGCACCATCAGCCCGCGCCCGCCCGAGACCTCGAGCAGGCGCCGTTCCAGCAGCCGGCGCAGCGCGTCGCGGACCGGGGTGCGGCTGACGTGGAAATGCTCGGCGATCTCCTCCTCGCGCAGCCGGTCGCCGGGCTGGAAGATGCCGCTGCGCAGGCCGTGGCGCAGCGCGGCAAAGACCGCGTCGGACAGGCCCGCCCCACGCATGCCCGGCGTTGCGTCCAGACTGAGCCGGGCGAGGCGGGACGTGACGGATTCAGACTGGGCGTTCATTACGCAATCCCCGATTGCACCTGAAACCTGCATAGCGTCGAACCGGCCCGAATGCCATCGGCAGAATGCAATTGTATTTTACTGTATACAATGATAACCAAAAAAATACGAAAGCTAAGCCTTGATTCGACCCCGCTTTCGCCAGGGAGGAAGACATGAGAATTTCGAGGACATCGGCCCTTGGCCGATTGATTGCCTGTGCCTGCCTCGTCGCGGCACCCGTCATTGCGACCGCTGAAATCCCCGACGGGTACCCGGCCGATTACGCTGTGTTGGTGGCCAAGGCCGAGGCGGAGGGCTCGGTGGTCATCTATGCCAACACCGAACATACCGCGGTCGAACCGATCGTGGCGGACTTCCAGAAGGCCTTTCCGAAGATCCATGTGGACTACATCGAGATCAAGGCCGCCGATCTGTTCAGCCGGGTCAGCAGCGAGGCCGCGGCCGGCGCGCTGAAGGCCGACATGGTCTGGTCCTCGGCGATGGACCTGCAATACCAGATGGTCGAGGACGGGATCGCCGCCGAATATGTCTCGCCCGAGAAGGGCGCGGTGCCGTCCTGGTCGACCTCGGGCGACAAGATCTATGGCATCACCTACGAGCCGGTGGTGATGGTCTACAACAGCAAGCTGGTCAGTGCCGAGGAGATGCCCGACACCCGCGCCGGGCTGGCGTCCTGGCTCACCGCGAACAAGGCGCGCATGGCCGGCAAGGTCGCGACCTATGATCCGGAGTGCTCGGGGCTCGGCTTTTTCGCAGTCTCGGCCGATGCGGCCAATGGCGATGCGCTCTGGCCGCTGGTCACCGCCTTCGGTGCGGTGGACGCCAAGTTCTACACTTCGACCGGCACCATGCTGGAAAAGATCAGCGCCGGCGAACATGCCATCGGCTACAACATCATCGGCCCCTATGCCTATCTGCGGGCCGAGCGCGACCCGAACGTCAAGGTGGTGGTGCCGAAGGACTACACCGTCGTGCTGTCCCGCCTCGCGATCATCACCGAGCAGGCCGCGCATCCAGCCGCGGCGCGGGTCTTCCTCGATTATCTGCTGTCGCATCGCGGCCAGACGGTGGTCGGCAACCAGGCGCATCTCTTCGCCATCCGCCCCGATGTCGAGGGCACGGCGACGATCGCCGGGCTGAGCGCGGACTACGGCGACATCCTGAAGCCGGTGACGATCGGCCCCGAGCTGCTGGACGCGATCCAGCCGCTGCAGCGGCTGGCCTTCTTCCGCAAGTGGAACGATGCGCTGAAGGCGGGCAAGTAAGGTCATGCGCAACGAGTCCTGGCGCAACGGCGTCGCTGCTCTGACGGCGCTGTTCATTCTTGCTCCTGTCGGGCTGATCGTCTGGCAGAGCTTCCTGACCGATGCCTTCTTCAGCCCGCGGGCCAAGATCACCGCCGACACCTATGGCTTCGTGCTGGGCGATCCCGGCTTCTGGGCCGCGCTGCGCACCACCGTGGTGCTGTCGGTGGGCATGGTCGTCATCGCCGTTCCGCTGGGGTCGCTGCTGGCCTTTTTGATGGTGCGCACCGACCTGCCGGGCCGGCGGTGGATCGAGCCGGCGATCTTCCTGCCGCTGTTCATGTCACCGATGGTTCTTGCCTTCGGCTACATCGTCTCGATCGGCCCCTCGGGCTTCTGGTCGGTCTGGTGGGAGCGCCTCTTCGGCGCGCCGTTCTGGAACGTCTATTCGATGCCGATGCTGATCCTCGTCGTCGGTCTCAGCCATGTCACACATGTCTACATCTATGTCGCGACGGCGCTGCGCACCGTGCCCTCCGACCTCGAGGAAGCGGCGCGCGTCGCCGGCGGCTCGCCGCTGACCGTGGCCACGAAGATCACCCTGCCGCTGGTCTGGCCCTCGATCGCGGTGAGCGCGGTGCTGGTGGCCTTCCTCGGCTTCGAGCTCTTCGGTCTGCCCTATGTCCTTGGCGACCAGGACGGGCGGCTGGTGCTGGCGACCTATCTTTACAAGTTCAACACCCTGCTTGGCCGGCCCGCCTATCAGCTGATGGCGGTGGTGGTGATCTGCATCATGCTCATCACCCTGCCGCTCGTGGTGCTGCAGCGGCGGATGCTGCGCTCGGCGCAGCGCCATTCCACCATCGGCGGCAAGGCGACGCGGTCGCATCTGGTGCCGCTCGGGCGGTGGAAATGGGTCGCCTTCGCGGCGGTGCTGCTGTGGCTCTATGCCGTGGTTCTGCTGCCGCTCTCGGGGGTGGTGCTGCGCTCGGTCGTCACCACCTGGGGGCCGCTCGTCTCGATCCGCGACGTGCTGACCTTGGACAATTACGCCAAGCTGGCCGAGATGCCGCTGATCCGGCGCTCGATCGTCAACACGCTGATCCTCGCCTTCGCGGGCGGCTTCGCCTCGCTGTGCGTCTACGCGCTGATCGGGCTCGCCAGCCACCGCTCGCCGCTGAAGACCACCCGCGGGCTCGACTTCCTCGTGCTGCTGCCGCGCGCCATGCCGGGGATCGTCGCGGGTCTGGTGGTGTTCTGGATCTTCCTCTTCGTGCCGGTGCTGAAGCCCTTCGTCGCCTCGCTGGCGGCGATGTGGGTGGCCTATACGCTGGTCTGGCTGCCCTTCGGGCTGCGGCTGGTGGCGAATTCCTTCGGCCAGGTCGGGCGCGAGCTGGAAGAGGCTGCCCATGTCACCGGCGCCGGCGCCTTCCGCGTTGCGCGCGACGTGACCCTGCCGCTCGCCCGGCACGGCCTGATCGCCGCCTGGCTATTGGCCTTCCTGCTTTACGCCCGCGAATATTCAACGGGGATCTTCCTGATGGGGCAGGGCAACGAGGTGATGGGCACGATGCTCGTCAGCCTCTGGAACGGCGGCAACATCGACGTGGCCTCCTCGCTGGCCGTCGTCAACACCCTCGTCATCGGAAGCGGCATCGCGCTTGCCCTTCGCCTTGGAGTACGTCTCGATGCCTGAGCTGATCGTTGAGAACATTCATCTGAAATACGGGGCCGTCGAGGTTCTCAAGGGCGCGTCCTTCTCGGTCGAGAAGGGCAAGATCGCCGCGCTGCTGGGGCCGTCTGGGTCGGGCAAGACCACGCTGTTGCGCACCGTGGCGGGGCTCGAGCGCGCCTGCGACGGCCGGATCCGGGTTTCGGGGCAGGAGGTGCTGAACTGCGCCGCCGGCCTCGACCTGCCGGCCGAGAAGCGCGGGCTCGGCTTCGTCTTCCAGTCCTATGCGCTGTGGCCGAACCGGACGGTCTTCGACAACGTCGCCTACGGTCTTCGGCTGCGCAAGGTCGCCGAGGCCGAGATCCGGCGCAAGGTCGGCACGGTGTGCGAGGTGCTGGGTCTTGGCCATCTGCAGCAGCGCTTCCCCGCGCAGCTCTCGGGCGGCCAGCAGCAGCGCGTCGCCATCGCCCGCTCGCTCGCCTACGACCCGGCGGTGCTGCTGCTCGACGAGCCGTTGTCGAACCTCGACGCCAAGCTGCGCGACGAGGCCCGCGCCTTCCTCAAGGAGCTGATCACCCGCGAGGAGCGCGCCGCGGTCATCGTCACCCATGACCAGATCGAGGCGCTGGCGATCGCCGACACGATCATCTTGCTGAACGGCGGGGTGATCGCACAGGAGGGCAGCCCCGAAGACCTCTACAACCGGCCGAAGACGCTGTTCACCGCGGATTTCATCGGCAACAACATCCGCATCGCCGGCAAGGTGGTGCAGGCGGGTGACGGCTTTGCCACGCTCGACTGCGACGGGCTGCGCGTCACCGGGAGGATGGGGCAGCCGAAGACGGTGGGCGAGGCGGGCACCGCGGTGTGCCGCATGGACCGGCTGGCGCTGGCTGCCCAGGGCACGCCCGATGCGATCGAGATGCACCGCGCCACCTCGATGTTTCTGGGCGAGAAGTGGGAGCATGTCTTCCGGCTTGGCGGGCACAGCCTGCGGGTGCTGACCGAGGGGCCCGTGGCGGGCGAGAGCGCGCCGATCCGCATTCCGCGCGAAAGTGTCTGGGTGTTCTGAGATGGAACAGACTGTGGATTTCGGCCGCACCTACGACGTGATCGTCGCCGGGGGCGGAAACGCCGCGCTGTGCGCCGCCATCGCCGCACGCCGCGCCGGGGCGAGCGTTGCCGTCCTCGAAAAGGCGCCGCGCTTCTACCGCGGCGGCAACACCCGCCACACCCGCAACATGCGCTGCGCCCATGACGCGGCGACAGAGACCCTTTCGGGCCCCTACACGGAAGAGGAATTCTTCGACGACCTGATGCGCGTCACCCAGGGCAACACCAACCCTGTGCTCGCGAAGATGATGATCCGCAAGTCGAAGGACATGCTGACCTGGATCACCGAGCAGGGGGTGCGCTTTCAGCCCTCGCTCGGCGGCACGCTCAGCCTCGGGCGCACCAACTCGTTCTTCCTCGGTGGCGGGCGCTCGATGCTGAACGCGCTTTACCGCACCGCGGCGGGGCTGGGCGTTCACCTCGCCTACGAGGCCGAGGTCACTGATCTCGAGATGGAGGGCCCCCGCTTCGTCGCGGCCGAGGTCACCACCCCCGCCGGGCGCCGCCGACTTGCCGGCAAGGGGCTGGTCGCGGCCGCGGGCGGCTTCGAGGCGAACATCGACTGGCTGAAGGAAGGCTGGGGCGAGATCGCCGAGAACTTCCTGATCCGCGGCACGCCCTACAACCGGGGCTCGTTGCTGCGCACGCTGATCGGCAAGGGCATGAAGCAGATCGGCGACCCGACGCAATGCCATGCCGTCGCCATCGACGCCCGCGCGCCGAAATACGACGGCGGCATCATCACCCGGCTTGACTGCGTGGTCTTCGGCATCGTGGTCAACAACCGCTGCGAGCGGTTCTATGACGAGGGCGAGGACATCTGGCCGAAGCGCTATGCGATCTGGGGCCGGCTGGTGGCGGCGCAGCCCGACCAGATCGCCTATATCGTCTTCGATGCGCGCTCGCTGCAACTGTTCATGCCCTCGCTCTTCCCGCCGGTCACCGGCGCCACGATCGAGGAGCTCGCGGGCAAGCTCGGCCTCGATCCGGCCGCGCTGCGCGCCACGGTCGAGGGCTTCAACGCCGCGGTGCAGCCGGGCGCCTTCGACGACAAGATCCTCGACGGCTGCCACACCGACGGGCTGAGCCCGCCGAAGACGAACTGGGCGCGGGCGATCGAGGCGGCGCCGTTCTACGCCTATCCCGTCCGCCCCGGCATCACCTTCACCTATCTCGGCGTCGAGGTCGACGAAGACGCCCGGGTGCAGCTTGCCGGGGGCGGGCGCGCCGAGAACATCTGGGCCGCCGGCGAGATCATGGCCGGCAACGTGCTCGGCCGCGGCTATGCGGCCGGGATCGGAATGACCATCGGCAGCGTCTTCGGGCGCATCGCCGGAGAAGGAGCGGGCAACCATGCAAAGCGATAAATTCCAGATGCCCGCAGGGGCGATGAGCGCCGCCGCGGCCCGGCAGTCCCATCTCGACGAGGCGGGCCGGCTGATGACGGTGTGCAACTCGTGCCGCTATTGCGAGGGGCTGTGCGCCGTTTTCCCGGCGATGGAGATGCGCCGTGCCTTCGGGGCGGGCGATCTGACCTATCTGGCGAACCTGTGCCACAACTGCGGCGCGTGCCATTCCGATTGCCAGTTCGCGCCGCCGCATGAATTCGCGGTGAACGTGCCGAAGGTGCTGGCCGAGGTCCGCAACGACAGTTACGCGCGCTATGTCTGGCCGGGGTTCCTGGCGCCGCTCTTCGCCCGCAACGGGCTGGTGGTGACGCTGGCCGCCACGCTGTCGGTCGCGGCCTTCCTGGTGGGCTTTGCCGCGCTGACCGATCCGGCGGTGCTGTTCGGCGCGCAGTCGGGGCCCGGCGCCTTCTACCGGATCCTGCCGCACAACGCGATGGTGGCAATCTTCGGCACTGCCTTCCTGTGGTCGGTGCTGGCGGTGGTGATGTCGTGTATCCGCTTCTGGCGCGACATCGGCGAACCGGGATCGACGCTGCGCGATCCGCAGGCGCTGGCCGGCGGGGCGCAGGACATCGCCACGCTGCGCTATCTCGACGGCGGCGGCATGGGCTGTGCGAACGATGCCGAGGTGCCCGACGACACCCGGCGGCTCTATCACCACCTGACCTTCTACGGCTTTGGCCTGTGCTTCGCGGCGACCGCGGTCGGCACGCTGTGGCACTATCTGCTCGGCCGCGACGCGCCCTATCCGTGGTGGGACCTGCCGGTGATGCTCGGCACGCTCGGCGGCATCGGCATCACCATCGGGCCGCTCGGCCTGCTGGCGGCGAAGCTGCGCCGCGATCCGCAGCTTGGCGATGTGTCGCGCAAGGGCATGGACGTGGCCTTCATCGTAATGCTGTTGCTGACCGGCGTTACCGGGCTTGCGCTCTTGGTGCTACGCGCGACGCCGCTGATGGGGGTGACGCTGGCCCTGCATCTGGGCTTCGTGCTCGGCTTCTTCCTGACCATGCCCTATGGCAAGTTCATGCACGGCATTTTCCGCGGCCTCGCGCTCGTGCGCTACGCGGCCGAGCGCAAGCGCCACCTCGGTTGAGCCGGCGCGGCGGCGGCGCGATGGTCGCCCCGGCCGCCCGCATTTTCGAATAAGCAAGATTATGTCAAGTTCCGGCCGGGATCAGGCCGGCGCTGAGCTCGTGCAGGCGCTGCGTGATCGCGTGCATCTTCTCGATCTCGGCCGGGCTGAACGGGCCCGAGCTGCGGGTGAAGCCGGAAATCGAGCGATCCCCTGCCGGGCCGACGGCGCAGGTCAGCCCGTTGCGGATGCCGTGCTGCGCGGCCTCGGCCAGGATGCCGTCCGGGTCGTCGAGATCCTGCCACAGCACCGAGCCGGTGTGGTGGAAGCCCCAGACCACCACCGGGTCGCGCAGCATCATCCCCATTTCGCTGTAATGGTCGATCCAGTCCTGGGCATAGGTGCGGAACAGCAGGCTCGGCCGGGTGAAACGGATATGCAGCGCGAGCGCATAGCCGGTGTCGCACAGCTCACCCAGCTCTGACAGGATCGCGTCAAGTTGTGCCTTGTTTCCGGTTCCCATGTCCTGATTTCCGCTTTAGGTTGTCGCGCGCAGCGGACATTTCCGTCTGCCGCGAAAGATATTGAGCGCATTTTGCGAGCGCAAGCAGTTTGCCGGATCAATGACCCTGTCTAAAAGTCGAAACACGCTGGAACAGATCGCCCCTGCGGGTTTCTACGTGGCGCTGCGCGTGGGGTATTCCTTCCCGGAAGAAGAGCTGAACGGTCTCGATCCGGGCTGGATCGAGACTTACACCCAGCTGGGCCTCGTCATGCAGGATCCGTCGATGCGGTGGGTCTATGCCCATAACGGGGCGGTGCGCTGGTCGGAACTCGAGCTGCCCGATCCCGCCGGGGTGATCGGGCTGGCGCGCAAGGCCGGGCTGAGCTGGGGCGCGACCGTCGCCTTCTGCCGGCCCGAGGATGCCGGCCGGCGCAGCTATGCGATGCTGTTCCGGGCCGATCGCAATTTCACCCAGGACGAGCTCGACAGCGCCTATGCGCTGCTCCGTGACCTGCATCTGGGGGCCGGGCGGGAGGCGGGGCCGGCCCTGACCGAGGCCGAGCTCGAGGCGATCCGGCTGCGCGCAGGCGGCAAGCTGCTGAAGCAGATCGCCGCCGAGATCGGCATCTCGGAAAGCGCGGTGAAGGCGCGGCTGGCCTCGGCCTGCCGCAAGACCGGGGCGAAAAATGCCATCGAATTGCTCTCGATTGCCACCACGAGGCGAATGATCTGAGCACAGGCACCCCTCAAGGGTGAAAACGTTGCCCGATCGTGGTTCTGCTTGCGTATCCAGAAGGAGGCAAGCATGGAAAATATCACTTTCAAATTCGCCGATCTGCATCGCCACGGCCCGGCGTTCTACAACTTCCTGCGGCTGCGCAAGGAGGTCTTCGTCGACGAGCTCGGCTGGGACGTGCCGCATGATGACGAGGTCGAGATGGACCAGTACGACACCCCCGTCGCACATTACTCGCTGGTGCTGTCGGGCGGCGCGGTCGTGGGCGGTGCCCGGGCGATGTCGACCGAGGCGATCTGGGGCCCGAACACCTACATGCTGCGCGACGCGCATCGCGGCAAGCTCGAGCATATCCCGCCGACCGTGCTGCCCGACGAGATCGCCTCGCCGCAGGTGTGGGAATGCACGCGGCTGGTGATCTCGTCGCGGCTGACGACCAATGACGAGCGGCGCACCTGCCTGCGGCTGATCGTCGACGGGCTGGTCGAGCAGGCCCGCGCGCGCGGCGCCGAGACGCTGATCTGTCTGTCGTCGCATGCGCTGATGCGGACGCTGCGCCAGCTCGGCTATGAGGTGCGCCGGATCGGGCCGAGCTATCGCAACGACGAGGACGGGCGGATGTATGCGGTGCTGGCGATGCCGGCCGAGTTCTCGACCGCGCGGCGGGCGGACTGGGTGCCGGTGCATTCCCTGCCCGTCGCCCCCGCCGCGACGATCGCCGCGCGGGCGCTCTGAGACGCAGGCGGGGGAGGCTGCGCGCCCTCCCCCGCCTGCGGCCCTTGACAGCGGGGACGGCAGGGTCTCACCGTCGCCGCCATGTTCGATTTTCGCGATATCGAGATCATCCGCGCCATCGTGCGCCATGGCGGCTTCCGGGCGGCCTCCGACGCCACCGGCCTTGCGCAATCGGCGATCTCGCGCCGGGTGCACCATCTCGAGGACCGGATGAAGATCACCATCTTCGAGCGCGACGGCCGCGGCGTGCGGCTGAGCGCGGCGGGGCGGCGGTTTTGCGAGGAGGCCGAGCTGCTGGTGGCACAGCGCGACCGGATCCTCGGCGAGCTCACACAGGGCCAGATGGCGGGCGTGGTGCGGCTTGGCGTTGCCGAGACGATCACCCACACCCTGTTGCCGCGGCTGCTGACCGCGGTGCGGGCGCGCCATCCGCTGCTGCGCTTCGAGATCTCGGTCGACACCTCGGACCAGATGGCGCGCGAGCTGAGCGGCGACGGGCTCGATGTGGCGATCATGCTGCGCGACGAGGCGCCGCGCGGCACGGTGCTGACCGCGCTGCCGCCGGTCAGTCTGGGCTGGTTCGTCTCCGCGTCGCATTTCACCCTGCCGCGGCCGGCGGGGATCGACGATCTTGCCGCACTGCCGATCGTGTCCTTCCCGAAGACCACGATCCCGCACCGGCGGGTGCTTGACCTGTTGACGCCGGTGCGGCGCAAGGTGGCCGAGGTGCACGGCTCGGCCTCGCTCGCCACGGTGCTGCATCTGGTGGCGCAGGGCTTCGGCATCGGCACGATCCCGCATGACATCGTCGCCTCCTGGCCCGATGCCGGGATCGAGGAGATCGAGGTGACGCCCGAGGCGCGGCTGCCCGATCTTGAATTCGCGGTCTGCTACATGCCCGAGCGCAACGAGGAGATCGGCCGCGAGGTGACCCGCGCGGCGGTTGCCGCGGCGGTTGTATGATCTCAAAATGAGATCAATACTGCGCATGACTGAACTCTTGATCTAATCGGTTGCCTTGCGGAATCTTCTCCGATCCGAAGGAGACCCGAGATGACCGATCAAGACGCCCTGCTGTCCGACCCGCGTGCGCTGCGCGCCGAGATCCGCGCGGGGCGGTTCGAGCGGCCGACCGCCGGCTTTGGTGGCGATGCGCTGCAGGCCAATCTGGTGATCCTGCCGGCGCCCGAGGCGGCCGAGTTCCTGCGCTTTGCCCAGGCGAACCCGCGCCCCTGCCCGCTGCTGGCGGTGAGCGAGCCGGGCGATCCGCGGCTCGACATGCTCGGCGCCGGCATCGACCTGCGCCACGACCTGCCGCGCTATCGGGTCTGGCGCCATGGCGCGCTGGTGAGCGAGCCCGCCGATATCGCCGATCTGTGGCAGGACGATTTCGTCGCCTTCGCGATCGGCTGTTCGTTCAGCTTCGAGGATGCGCTGGTGCGCGCGGGCATCCCGGTGCGCCATCAGGCGGCCGGCCGCAACGTGCCGATGTATCGCACCTCGATCCCGACCCGGCCGGCCGGGCAGTTCTCGGGCCCGCTCGTGGTGTCGATGCGGCCGATGCCGATGGCCGACGCGATCGAGACGGTGAAGATCTGCGACCGCTTCCCGCTGGCCCATGGCGCGCCGGTGCATATCGGCGACCCCGCCGCGATCGGCATCGCCGACATCACCCGCCCCGATTACGGCGACGCCCCCGACATCCGGCCGGGCGACGTGCCGGTGTTCACCGCCTGCGGCGTCACCCCCCAGGCCGCGATCGCCGCGGCGCGCCCCGCTCTCGCCATCACCCATGCCCCGGGCTACATGCTCGTCACCGATATCCCGGCGGGTGCCGCCTGGCGGGAGCTGACCGGCGTGGGCATGGCGCAGTAACCAACAACAAAAGCACCCCAACAGGAGAGACCCGATGAAGAAGATGATGATCGCCGCATTCATGGCCGGCACCCTGCTCGCCGCCCCTGCCCTGGCCGAGGAACAGCTCTCGGTCGTCGGCAGCTGGAGCAACCTGCCGCTCTACAAGGCCTTCGAGACCCCGTTCTGGACCGAAAAGCTGCCCGGGATGACCGGCGGCGCCTTCACCGCGCAGCTGACCAGCTTCGACCAGATGGGCATTGCCGGTGCCGACGTCTACCGGATGCTGGGCGACGGCGTCTTCGACATCGGCGCGACGGTGGCCGATTACACCGTGGGCGACGCGCCCGAGCTGGAAGGGCTCGACGTGCCGCTGCTCGCCACCACCGCGGATGAGGCGAAGACGCTGGTCGATGCCGCCCGCCCGATGGTCGCCGATATCATGCGCGCGCGCTTCAACGCGCAGCTTCTGGGCATCGCGCCCTATCCGCCGCAGGTGGTGTTCTGCCGCGGCGACGTCACCTCGCTGGCGGGTCTCAAGGGCAAGAAGGTGCGCGGCTCGGGCCGGATGACGACGAAATTCCTCGAGGCGCTTGGCGCCGAGGGCGTGAACATCGCCTTCTCGGAAGTGCCCGGCTCGCTCGAGCGCGGGGTGATCGACTGCGCCGTGACCGGCGCCGGTTCGGGCTATTCGGCGGGCTGGTGGGAGGTCTCGGACCACCTGCTGACGCTGCCGCTCGGTGGCTGGGACCCGGTGGTGATCGCGATGAACGCCGATCGCTGGGACGGGCTCTCGGCGGACCAGCAGGCGACGCTGGAAAAGGCGGTGACCGAGGGGCTCGAGGCGCCGGCCTGGGCCGCGGCGCAGGGTGGGCTCGCGACCGACATCGCCTGCCTGACCGGCAAGGGCGAGTGCCCGGCGGGCAAGGCCGCGTCGATGGTGCTGGTCGAGGCCACCCCGGCCGACATGGCGCAGGCGCGCCAGATCCTGACCGATGTCGTGCTGCCCGACTGGGCCGGCCGCGCCGGCAAGGACTGGGTCGCGCGCTGGAACGACACCGTCGGCGCCGCCGCCGGCGTGACGATCGCGCAGTAACGGCGGGGCGGGCGCGATGGTCGCGAAACTGCACGGCGCGCTTTTGCGCGCCAACCGCCTCGTCGCGCTCGTCCTGGGCGCGGCGCTGATCGCCACGGTGCTGTTCATCCTGGTCGATGTGGTGCTGCGCAAGCTGGGCGCGGGCTCGCTTGGCGGTTCGGACGAGCTCTCGGGCTATGTCATGGCCGCGGTGGCAAGCTGGGGCCTCGCCTGCGCGCTGGTCGAGCGGGCGCATGTCCGCATCGACGTGCTGCGGCTGCGCCTGACCGCGCCCGGGCGCGCGCTGATGGACATCTTCGCGATGATCGTCACCAACGGCATCGTGCTGCTGATCGCCTGGCATTGCTGGCCGGTGCTGGAAAAGACGCTGGCACGCGGCTCGCGGGCGAACACCCCGCTCGAGACGCCGCTGTGGATCCCGCAGGGGATCTGGTTTGCCGGCTGGGCCTGGTTCGCCTTCAGCGCGACGGCGCTGACGCTGATCGGGCTGGCCTATTTCATCTCCGGCCAGCGCGCGCGCTTCGATGCGACGCTGGGCCTCGGATCGGAGCTTGACGCATGATCTGGACCGTTGCCGTTTCGCTTCTGGGGCTGATGGCCCTGTCGATCCCGGTGGGGATCGTGCTCTTCGTGCTGGGCATCGGGGTCGGGCAGTTCTATTCCGCCTTCCCGCTGCTGCGCGGGCTGGGCCAGGTGGTCTGGTCCTCCTCGGCCTCGGCGACGCTGATCGCGATTCCGCTCTTCGTCCTGCTGGGCGAGATCCTGGTGCGCGGCGGGGTGGCCGCGCGTACCTATGGCGCGCTCGACAAATGGTTGAGCTGGCTGCCGGGCGGGCTGGTGCACGCCAATATCGCCACCGCGACGATGTTCTCGGCCACCTCGGGCTCGTCGGTCGCCACCGCCGCCACCGTTGCCACCGTGGCGATGCCGCAGGCCGAGCGGCTGAACTATGACCCGAAGCTCTTCTCGGGCGCGATCGCCGCGGGCGGCACGCTCGGCATCCTGATCCCGCCCTCGATCAACCTGATCGTCTATGGCTTCCTGACCGAGACCTCGATCCCGCAGCTCTTTTCGGCGGGGCTGGTGCCCGGTGTGCTGATGGCGCTGGCCTTCGTCGCCGTCACCGCGGCGATCTGCGCGGTGCGCCCCGATCTGGGCGGCCCGTCGCGCCGCTTCAGCTGGGGCGAGCGGCTGGCGAGCCTGGTGCAGCTGGTGCCGATCGTGATCCTCTTCACCGTCGTCATCGGCTCGATCTATGCCGGCTGGGCCACGCCCACGGAATCGGCGGCGATCGGGGTGGCCATCGCGGCGCTGATCGCCGTGGGGCTGGGCGAGGGGCTGAGCCTGCGCACCCTTGGCGCCGCGCTGATCGGCACGGTGCGGATCTCGGCGATGATCATGCTGGTGATTACCGGCGCCTATTTCCTGAACTTCGCGATGACCTCGGCCGGGCTTGGCCGCGAGCTTGGCGCGCTGATCCGCGACTCGGGGCTCTCGCCCTTCGGCACGCTGCTGCTGGTGGTGGCGCTCTATCTCGTGCTCGGCTTCTTCATCGAGACGCTGTCGCTGATGGTGGCGACGATCCCGATCGTGGTGCCGATCATCGCCGGGCTTGGCTATGACAAGGTCTGGTTCGGGGTGCTGATGATCGTGCTGATCGAGATGGCGCTGATCACCCCGCCGGTCGGGCTGAACCTGTTCGTGGTGCAAAGCACGCGGCGCACCGGCACGATGAACGAGGTGATCCTCGGCGCGATCCCCTATGTGCTGGTGATGCTGTGCATGATCGCGGCGCTGATCGCGCTGCCGGCGCTTGCGCTCTGGCTGCCCTCCCACCTCTGATTTCCTGAAAGGACGCACCGATGCGTTTCATCAACGGCGAGTCGCCGATCGACCTCGATTTCTCTCATCTCGTCGTTGCCGGCTGGACCGGGCGCGACCAGAAGGCCATCGCCCATCACATCGACGAGCTGGCCGCCCTTGGCGTCGCGCCGCCCTCGGCGACGCCGCTCTACTATCGCGTCGCCGCCGCCACGCTGACCACCGCGCCGCGGATCGAGGTGGTGGGTGCGGGCTCCTCGGGCGAGGTCGAGCCGATGGTGGTGCAGCATGGCGCGCGCCGCTTCCTCGGCCTTGGCTCCGACCACACCGACCGCGTGCTCGAGGCGCATTCGGTGGCGCTGTCGAAGCAGGTCTGCGCCAAGCCCTGCGCCGCCGCGCTCTGGCCCTGGGAGGAGGTCGAGGACCGTCTCGACCGGCTGGTCTGCGAAAGCTGGATCTTCGAGAATGGCAGCTGGGTCGCCTATCAGGCCGGCACGCTCGCCTCGATCCGGCCGCTGGCCGAACTTGCCGCCGGGGCGGGGCTGAACGTGCTCGGCATCGACGGGCCGGTGGCGATGCTGTGCGGCACCTTCGGCGCGATCGGCGGGGTGCGGCCGGCGCGCCGCTTCCGCATGCGACTGAGCGACCCCGACCGCAACCGCGCGATCGGGCATGAGTACGACACCATTGTCCTGCCTGAGGTTGCCTGAAATGAGCCCGTTCCTGACCCGCGTCGAGGACGCGATCGCCCGCACCGAGGCCCTGCCCGCCGCCACCCGCCGGGCGATCTTCACCGAATTCACCCCGGCGCGGATCCGCGCCGAGGCGGCCGCGCTTGCGGCGCGCGCCGCGGCGGGCGAGGCGATGCCGCTCTTCGGCACGCTGATCTCGGTCAAGGACCTTTACGACGAGGCCGGGCAGGTCACCGGCGCGGGCTCGCGCCTGCTGGCCGAGCGCGGCACCGTGGCGGCCGTGGATGCCGTCGCCGTCGCCCGGCTGCGCCGCGCCGGCGCGCTGATGTTCGGCCGCACCTCGATGTCGGAATTCGCCTATTCCGGCGTCGGGCTGAACCCGCATCACGGCACCCCCGAAAGCGCGCTGGCGGCCGGGGTGATCCCGGGCGGCTCGTCCTCGGGCGCGGCGGTGAGCGTGGCCCTTGGCCTGTGCGACGCGGCGCTTGGCACCGACACCGGCGGTTCACTGCGGATTCCGGCGGCGGCGAACGGGATCTGGGGGCTGAAGCCGAGTGCGGATCTCATCGACGCGACCGGCATCTTCCCGCTGGCCGGCACCTTCGACAGCGCCGGCGCGATGGCCGGCACCGAGGCCCTGCTGCGGCAGGTGACCGAGGTGATGGCGGGCGCCCCGCTCGACGCGCCCGCGCCCGGCCGGCTGCGTCTCGGCCTGCCGACCGGCGCCTTCACCGAAGGGCTCTCGCCCGAGGTCGCCACGCTTTTCGCCGCCGAGACCGCGCGGATCGCGGCGCTTGGCCATGAACTGGTGCCGGTCGAGATGGCCGAGATCGGCGCCGGCATCGGGCTGAACAAGATCATCGTCGCGGCCGAGGCGCTGGCGATCCACCGCGCCGATCTCGAGCGGCTGGAAACGGTGGGCGACCCGCGCGTTCTGTCGCGCATCCGCTTCGCGCTGACGCTCGCCCCCGGGGCGCTTGATGACGCGCTGACCGAGCGGGCGCGGCTTGTGGCGCTGTTCGAGGCGCGGATGCAGGGGCTCGATGCGCTTCTCGTGCCGACGCTGATGCAGCTGCCGCCGACGATCGCCGCGGTCGAGGCGAATTTCGACGCGCTGAACGCGGCGATGCTGCGCAACACCTCGCTGGTCAATCTGGTCGACGGTTGCGCCGTGGCGCTGCCCACGCCGGGGGCCGAACCGCGCTGGTCGATGACGATGCTCGTGGGCCGCAAGGGCGCCGATGCGGCGCTTCTGGCCGCGGCGCGCGCGATCGCGTGAGGCGGCGATGACCGAGGACGCGCCCCTCTCGCCCGAGTTGCTGCCCGCCGGCCCCGACGGGATCGAGCTGCGCTTTGCCCGCCGGCCCGAGCCCGCGGCGATGGCGGCGGTGCAGGTGCTGGCGGCCGAGATCGCCGCGGCCCCGCCCGAGGGGCT